>Ga0070658_10000578_pt1 | contig 31837 bp, 34 predicted proteins | sample KBSC13metaG_FD_64664 | JGI IMG/M metagenome (GOLD analysis project Ga0070658, IMG submission 64664) | Corn rhizosphere microbial communities from Kellogg Biological Station, Michigan, USA - KBS C1-3 metaG | ecosystem: Host-associated > Plants > Roots > Rhizosphere > Soil ... | reverse complement strand
ACCATCGCCGCCGCCAAGCTCGTGCACGGCCAGAAGGAGGGCGACCGGGCGCACATCCGCACCCTGTCGGCCATGTGGCGCTACCTGTACCCGGCCGAGGGCCGCCAGGTCGCGGAGGCCAGCTCCCAGAAGAAGCTCTGGCACTCGATGGAGTGCATCAGCCGGGAGGTCTCCTGCCTGGCCGAGGGCTGCGGCCACACGATGAGCTACGCCGACTACATGCGCCAGCAGGCGGACCGCTGCGAGCACGTCAAGGCCGGTGGCCCGCGCCGGTTCATCGAGCCCACGTTCCTCGGCGGGGCGGTGATCCTCGGCGTCGTACGGCCTGGCTGGGCCGGTGCGCACGCGGAGGTGCTCCGGCAGGCCGCCGCGTACACCGAGGCCAACGAGGCCAGCCTGGAGGGGCTGACCGAGGAGGAAGCCGTGCACACCGTCGCCCAGATCTTCGACTACGCAGGAGCTGCCGCATGAGCACGCCCACGCCCTTCCCCGTCCCGGACCCGAACGCCGACAACCTGGCGAGCGAGAACCTGGAGAACCCGGCCGAGTCCGGCGACGACACCCACTACACGGAGCAGCAGCACGACATCACGGCTCCGACCGAGACCACTCAGCCGCCGTCCAACCCGGCCCAGGACGTGCTCTACAACACCGACAAGGACGCCTGATGAGCGAGCCGCAGTACGCGTTCGACCCGGACCACACGCCGGACCCGATCAACAACCCCGACCCCGACATCAGCCACGTGGTCGACGAGCCGCACCCCATCGGGGAGCCGCCCGGCGAGCTGCTGATCGACAGCGACGGGGAGCGGGTGGAGATCCCCCGGCACCTCGACGGGACCCCCATCGGGCTCACCGCGCCGGACCTCGTGGAGTAGTCGAGAACCCGCGAACGTCCGTTGGCGTCAGTTCCTGGCCCTCGCTGCCGAAGTGGTAGCGAGGGCCGGAGCATCTCCGCCCGATCACCATGGAGGAGGTCAGATGCCTGAGAACGACCCCACTGCGGGGCGCGTCTTCACCGAGGGCGAGGCGTATGCACTCGTCGCCGATGCTGTCGCGCGTGAGACGGCATCCGCCAACGCCACGGTCGAGGACCTGACCGCCAAGAACGCCGCGCTGCAGACCGAGCGCGACGCCATGGAGGTCCGGGCCACGGCTGCGGAGACGGAGAAGGCGGCAGCCGAGCAGGCGCTGACCGACTTCAAGGCGGAGATCGCGGCCCAGCAGGCAGCCGAGGCCAAGCGAGGCACCCGCCTCGCCCAGGTCGCGGAGGTCGCTCCGACGCTCAAGCTCGAAGGCGAGCGCGCCGACCGGCTCGTCGCCATGAGCGACGAGCACTTCTCGGAGTACGTCGAGGGTCTGCGTGAGGTTGCTGCGGCTGGCCCGCACAACTTCATCCCGAACCCCAACAAGGCGACCGACTGCAAGACCTGCGGGTCCGGCAAGGACGCCAGCAAGCTGCACACCGGGACCCAGACGGCGGCCGCGACCGGCGCCATCCCCCGGGAGTCCGCAGCCTTCGGCGGTGGTACGGCCGGTGCTCCCGGCGAGAAGCCCACCGCATCCGTCAGCGGTCTGTTCGCGGCACGTCGCGGCCAGCCCAAGAGCGCCTGAGAGGAGGCGACACCATGGCTTCTGACTACGGTCTGAACTTCGGGTTCCGGCGCAGTGACGAGAGCGTCGTCACCCGCGAGGGCCGACTGAAGGTGCCGACCACCGGGACGTTCCGTCTCGGCTCGCTTGTCACCTTCGACCCGGCGTCGCCCGGCTACCTCAAGGCAGCCGCTTCGGGCGAGGTCGGTGCCGGTGGCACTGTCGGCGTGCTGGTCCAGGAGGAGATCTGGGACCGCAGCGTCTACAGCCCCGAGAACATCGACAGCTTCTACTACGGCGTGGCTCGCAACAACCGCCTCGCCGTCATCGTGTCCGGCCCCGGCGGCAAGATCTGGCTCAAGAACACCACGAGCCAGACGCGCGCCGACGGCCGGGTCATCGCCGCCGTGACGATGGTCGACCTGACCAACGTCGCCATCAAGGACTACCTCACGTGGGACGGCGCCAAGTTCGTGAAGGGGACCGGCATCAGTGACTCGATGCTCCGGGTGACCCTCACGAACGGCACCGACTACGTCGAGGCCGTTCTCGTCGCCTGAGGGGAGTGAGACACCACATGAGCACGATCATCGACTTCAACCGCTCGCTCGCAGCCGTCGACCCGTGGGGTTCCAACCCTCAGGCCAAGGAGGCGTACGAGGCGGAGAAGGCCGCGCTGAACGAGGTCTTCAAGCAGCGCTGGGACGACGAGTCGTTCCACAAGGAGGTGGCTGCTGACGTCAGCAGCATCCTCGACTACCAGTTCACCTTCGACAACCTGTTCTCCTCCTACCTGCAGGTGGAGAACGTGGGCGAGGGCGACCGGGTCATCCTCCGCGAGCGTCGGGGCCTCAAGGTCTTCTACACCTCGCGCGGTGGCTACATCGAGGAGAGCCAGCTCAAGACGGAGCAGTGGGAACTCCCCCGGGACACCATCGGCTTCCACGTCAGCGAGCACATCGACAAGCTGCGGCTCAACTTCGCCGACAGCATCGAGAGCATGGTCACCCTCGGGTCGGCCCGGCTCAACGCCGAGATCAACCGGCGGATGTTCAACCTCCTGCAGGAGGCCGTGCCGTCGTCCAGCCCGTACTACGTGGCCACGACCGGCATGTCCAAGACGCAGCTGGACACGGCCATCCGTGAGGTCAAGGACGCCATCAAGCCGAACGGGCTCGGCCCCACGCCGGTCACGATCATCGGCCGGGCGTCCATGGTCGACCAGATCTCCGACTTCAACCTCGGCTTCGACCCCGAGGCGACGGCGGAGATCCGGGCCCGGGGCCGTCTGGGTGTCTACCGGGGCGCGAACATCGTCCAGGTGGTCAACTACACCGACGAGAACGGCCTGCCCTACATCCCGGCCAACGAGCTGTGGGTCCTGGGTGGCACGGCGGGCAAGTTCGCGATGTACGGCGGTCTCCAGACCAAGACCTGGGACGAGAACACCGTCGACTACCGGCACTACCGGTGCCGCAAGGACATCGGCGGCCTCATCCACCACCCGGAGCAGGTGCGCCGGATCGTGGACGCCGGGGTCACCGAGGTCTAACCTCGACCCGTACGCCCCTTGTGACAACGCGGCGAGCCCGTCTTCCCTTCGGGGAGGGCGGGCTTGCTGCATGATGGGGGCCTGCACAGCCACGAGCCTCAGGACAGGAGCGCACGATGACCACAGCGGTCGAGCAGCAGCTGATCGACGCACAGACCATGGAGACGTGGGAGTCCACCACGTCCGGCCGGGTCTGGCTCCAGACGACCACCTACACCCGGCACGGCCAGCCGCTAGTCAAGGACATCTCGGTCGGCCCCAACAAGGTCGGCGCGAAGATCAAGATCAGCACGGCGGACCGGGAGATGAACCAGGAGCAGGTGGCCGACGAGCGCAACGACCCGTTCCGCAACGGCCTGCTGGTGCGGGTGGACAAGGACCAGCAGCAGGACCCGGCTACCCAGTCCTCCGAGGCCATCCCGGCCAAGGACCTGCTGGCCATCTTCGGCAAGAACGGCAACGCCTTCCACGCGGCGGTGAACAAGCTGGGCGAGGTCCCGCTGCGCCGCCTGCGTGCCATGGCCGACGAGATCGACGCGACGGCCAAGCAGGTCGAGTACCTCGACGACCGCATCCAGACCTACCGCAACGCCCGTTCGCAGGAGGACGCGGTCTTCGACCTGTCCGGCGAGCGCCGTCCGGACCTGGAGCACCCCCGCAACGAGCCGCGCGAGTAGGTCAGTTCGACGGCGAGCGGCGTCGATGCCAGGCCCATGACGACGCCGCTCGTCTCCCGTAGGGAGGCCTCACCCAGCCTGCGGCCCGCCTACGTCAACGACCTGGTCACCGACGTCACGGTGGTCCGTGACGCCCATGACGACCTGGCCGCCACGGTGGCCGGGATGGCGGGCCCGTGGGACGTTGCGGGCGCCGCTGCGGCAGCTCAGGCAGCTGCCGAGGCCGCCAGTGACTCAGCCGGTGCGGCCGCCGCAGCTCAGGCCGCAGCCGAGGCGGCCAGCGACCCGGTGGGCACGGCAACGTCCGTTGTCACCACTGCCATCTCAGCTCTGGGCCTGGGCACTGTCTCCACCCATGCGCTGACCGAGTTCGTCCGGCTGGGCACCGACCAGCTGGCCGCCAACAACCCGGTCGTGCTCGCTCACCGGGGCGGGGCCAACACGCACCCCGAGAACACCATGGAGGCGTTCCGTACGGCGGTCGCCCAGGGTGTGCACGCCATCGAGATGGACGTCCAGAGCCTCAAGGACGGCACGCTGGCCGTCATGCACGACGGCACGGTGGACCGCACCACCACCAGCACGGGCAACGTCGCGGACTTCACCGCCGAGGGCTGGCGCGCCTTGCGGGTCAAGGTCTCCGCCCAGTCCCCGGGCCCTGTCGGCGGTGCGATCTACCAGGACGGCGTGCTCAGCGTGCCCACCTTCGACGAGGTGCTGCGCGAGTTCGGCAACCGGGTGCTCATCGTGCCCGAGGTGAAGTCGACCGGCGTGGGGACCGGCGCCGCCATGGTGGCCATGCTGCAGCGCTACCGCATCCAGCCGTCCATGGCGCTGATCCAGTCCTTCGTGCTGGCCGACCTGACGGCTGCGGTGGCGGCGGGCTATCCCACGGTCTACCTCGGGGACGGCCTGGACCCGGCCACGGTCGCGGCAGCCGGGGTCACCTACGTGGGACCCAGCATGGCCTCGGTGACCACGCCCAACGTGGCCGCGATGACGGCCGTTGGCGTCGGCGTGATCCCCTACACGGTCTACCGCCGGGTCGACCGGGACGCCTTGGTGGCCAAGGGAGTCCGGGGCATCTTCGCTGACGAGCCGGTCTACCTGAGCCGGTCCACGGCGATGATGACCAGCGACCCGTACCGCAACGGCACCTTCCCGCCCGGCATGCTCGGCGACCCGGTGAGCAACGACCGGGGCACGTTCATCGGCTTGGGTGGCTACCGCTGGGGCATCCAGACCAGCTCCAGCGCTGGTCGGTTCTGCCTGCAGGGCTGGGCCTGTCCCATTGCCACCCCCACCGCCTACACGCTGGGCTTCACGCTGACCTGGGACGGCCTGGACGGCGACACCACGCGGTGGGCCAGCTGCCACTTCGCGGAGCCCGACGACAAGGGCTACACCGACCAGTCCGGCACCAGCACGCAGCAGAGCGGTTACCACCTGCTGCTGCGTGAGAACGGCACGCTGGCGCTGTACCGCACGGACATCGGCGTCGGCGTCACGCTGCTCAACAGCGCGTCCACCGCTGCGGTCTCCCAGGGCCAGCAGGTGCCGATCACCATCCAGGTCACCCCGACCCAGGTGATCGCTACCCGCACCGACACCGGAGGCAGCGTCACCGTCACCGACAACACCTACCGGGGCGGCTACTTCCACTTCGGCAAGAGCGGGGCGAACGTCAAGGCGAGCTGGTCTGGAGTGACGATCACGTGAGCACGATCATCGACCTCAGCGCCCTGGCCAAGAGCCCAGCAGTTGCGGCCGCAGGCAACGGCCAGTTCCTCGGCGGCCGGTACTGGGGCTTTGTGGGTGACTCGATCACCAACCGCTCCGGGGCGCTGGCCGGACGTGCCTTCGTCGACCTGGTGCCGCACATGGTGGGCACCCGCTACATCGCCAGCACGACCAACCCGACCGGCATCGCCTCCACGGTCGAGGGCGTACCGGGCCAGACCAGCGACGGCATGGTCAACCGCTTCGCAGGCATCCTGGCCAAGGGCGTGCAGGGCATCTGCCTGCTGGCCGGTACCAACGACGTCGGCCAGGGCGTCACGGTCTCCACGTTCCTGGCCAACATGACCAAGATGCTGAACATGGCGCGAGCTGCGGGCGTGCCAATGGTCGTTGGCACCGTGCCGCCACGCAGCTCCGCCGCCGGTACCGCGACTCAGCACCGGGACATCGTCGGGTTCAACATCAGCTTGCACTCCTGGGCGGCCCAGCACGGTGTCCCACTGGCGCCGGTCTACGCCTACCTGGTCGACAACACCACCGGCTACCTGACAGCGGCCTACGACTCCGGCGATGGTGTTCACCCGAGCACTGCGGGTCATCGGCAGGTCGCCCGGGCATTCGCTCTCGCACTGCGCAAGGTCGTGCAGTCCCAGCCGCCCGTCATCAGCTCGAAGACGCCGGTCGGACTGCTCGCCAACCCGCTGGTCTCCAACAGCGGCTCCAGCTGGTTCGAGCAGCCTGGTGGCACCGGCACTGCACCGACCTACTCGATGGTCGCGGACACCAGCGGCAAGCTCCCGGCCGGTGGCTACTGGCGCGAGATGGACTGGGACGCCTCGGCTTCCGGCGGCATCCGCACCATGGCCATCGCGGTGTCGGCCACCGGCTGGTCGGTGGGGGACCAGATGGCGGTGTTCGCCAACATCGACTACAGCGACCTGTCCGGCAATGTCGGCGCAGGCATGGACCTGGACACCACGACCGCCGACTACAAGCTCCAGGTCACCAACCAGAGCGGCGTCATCCTCGCGGGCGGGCGGCCGCCGTTCTCCAACTCGCTCGGGGAGATCTGCTTCAACTACGTCGTGCCCGCAGGAACCACGGGCATGAACCTGTGGTACACCTGCACGCTGGCCACGGGCATGAGGGCGCGCTTCCGGTTGGCCACCGTGGACGTCTACAGCTTGACCGCACTGGTCAACGTGACCGGCTACTAGGAGCCCCGATGCTTGACCTGGACGACGAGAGGCAGCGGGCCCTGGCGGCCGAGCCGTATGCACCTCAGCTGCTGGTGCCGCCTGCCAGCATGACCAACCTCGGGTCGGCCTCGGCGGTCTGGTTCACCGCGTTCGCCGCGATCTTCAACCGCTTCCCCGTGCTGGTGCCGGGCATGTATCGCTACGTCAACGTCCGGCTCGGCTCGGTTGCGTCGGGCAACCTGCAGGTCGGCGTGGTCAAGCTCAGCTACACGGCGGGCAACGCGAGCCCTAGCTTCAAGCGGGTGATGAACTCCGGCCTGTTCGCCTACCCGACCACGAATATCGACGACCGGGTGGACTGTGGGGCCACGCTGCTCACGCCAGGGGAGTACGCGGCTTTCCTGTACTGCGACAACACCACGGCGACGCTCTACCACTCGGCCATCGCCGGGGTCACGGCCGCTCACACCAGCTTCGCTGCGACCTTCGACGCTGCGGGAGTCCCGGCCTCGGGCGTTACGAACCTCATCAACACCACGCGGTCCGCGACGGGCCTCACGGTGGAGCAGGCGACCTACTGAGCGAGCTGGCAGAGCAGCTGGTTGGTGGCTGCCTCGGCGGTGGTCACGAGGCGAGCGGTAGAGGCCACCAGCGCAGAGACGGGGGCCTCGGTCGGCCGGTCGGTGGCCGCGTTGTCGGAGCCATCCACGAAGTGCATGGGGCGATGCTAGCTGTCAAGGCTCAATCTGGATACGCCCGAATGGCCTAAGGATGCCTGGGAATGTCCTGGCGGCGACGCGTCGGCATCGCTCCCCAGCGGGTGATCGCGAGCAGAGCCCGGTCGGTCTGCTGCTCCAGCGCCTCGGTGGCTATGCGCAGCTTGGCTGCCACCTGGAGGGTCTGCTCACTGCGTCTACGGACGTCTGCTGATGGTGTGGCCATGACTGCCCTCTAACCCACTGACGCTGGTCCCCGTGGCCGTGCGCCCGTAACTGCAGGGTGTTCCCCGGCAGGGCGTAGCGCAAGAGTAATGGCGCACAAGTTGCGCCAGTTGGTTAGGGGTCGGGGCACGCCGACATCCTGACCATGACGGTGACCATCGACACGACGCCGACCGACCTCTCCACGCTGGTCGAGGCGCTCAAGCGCGAGCTGGCCGTGCCCGGCACCTTTGCCGACGTCTTCCCGAGCACCACCGACGACGACCTTGCGGCGAGCCTGGCCGACAGCTTCGCGCAGGCCCAGCTGGACGGGTACTTCTCGACCTCCACGGTGGACCTGACCGACCCGCAGCACCCCACCGTGACGCCCGGCATGTCCTCCGGCGCCGGGGCTCTGGTGATCCTCTACGCCAGCGAGCGCACCATCCGGGCCCAGCTGCGGGTGCTCAAGACCACCTTCAAGGTCGAGGGCGGCCCGGGCATCTCCTACGAGGCCGACCAGGCTGCGAGCATCCTGGTCCAGGAACTCAAGGACATCTCCGCCCGGCGCGCGGGACTTCTGGCGCTGCTTCTGCGCCAGCAGCGCTCGAACCAGGCGGTGTACGTCGCGGACGGCTACCTGCTGCGCGCCCAGCCCTACTACCCGGCGAACTTCTTCGGCGAGTTCGGCACCTTCTACTCGTTCGAGACGCTGGGCTGGCGCTAGCCCATGGCCAGCGACCCGAGGATCACCGGGTTCGATGCGGACGCTGTCCGGTCGGGTCTTCGGCTTGCCATGACCGTGGGCCTGCCGGTGGACCCGGAGGAGGCGCCGGTCTTCTTCATGCCCCAGGGCGAGGTGACCACCGACGACCCGGCGGACCAGGAGGGCGTGCCCTTCTCGCCAACGGGCGTTCGCACCGTGGTGCCACGCCCCAAGATCCAGGGCGTCAAGTGCTCCATCGAGTACGTCGACGGCGTGGGCAAGCTGGAGAACTTCGGCCTGATCTCGCCCAGCCGGGTGATCCTCACCCTGCTCGACGAGGAGTACGCCCAGGTGAAGGGCTTCGAGTTCGTGGTCATCGGAGGCAACCGCTACTGGTACAAGCGCACCGAGACGCCCAAGGGCCTGGTCTCGGTGGGCATCTACCGGGTGCACTGCCAGGCAGAGGATGAGGGCTGATGGCCTACGTACGCGGCCAGGCCGCCTATGCCGAGGAGACCGTGCGCCGGGTCCTGCACGACCAGCTGGTGAGCCTGGGCTGGATGTTCGACGTCGTACCGGACCCGCTGCCGATGCTGCCGTACTCGGCCACCACGCCCGTGACGCTCATCGACTACCTGCCCGCCAAGGAGTCGGCGGTCGCGGACAACACGGTGGCCATGACCTCCGGCGACGAGGACGACGATGTCGACCAGGAGCTGGGCGCGGCCAGCGGCGGGCTGTTCCAGACCACCCGGGTCTACTTCCTGGACATCTTCGGGGAGTCCCAGGGCATCGCGCTGCGCATCGCGGACGACATCAAGGCCGTGCTCACCGGCAAGCTGCCCGGTACCAACCGCTACGTGCCGGTGGTCGACCCGGTCAACGGCGGGACCCTGGCCGGACACCTGCTGGAGATCACCGACGTCACCCGGACCAAGCCGCAGTCGACCGACTACAAGCGCAACTGGCAGGTCGTGAAGTGCACGGTCGGGCACACGTTCTCGGCTGTCGAGGGGCCACTACCGTGAGTGACCACGACTTCGTGAAGTCCATGGCCATCCAGAACCGGCAGCGCATGGTGGCCACGGTGATGAACTGGTTCGACAAGGAGATCGCGCCGCAACTGCCTGCCAACGTCCGTTCGCAGCTCTCCTCGAAGTTCCGGTCCAAGGTCATGCAGGCCGTCGGTGCCTACCACGACGTCACCCTGGACATGCTCAAGGCGAGCATCGACGACGGCTCGATCATCAACGAGTCCGCGCTGTCGTTGCTCCAGCAGATCCACGTGGACCAGCAGCGGCTGCTGGACAAGGTCGGCTGATGGCCGTCAACCCACGCCGGTCTCCAGGCGTACCAGGCAACTTCGCCCAGTCCGGCCGCCTCGGCTTCGGTGTCGGTGACCCGGTCTGGCTCAACAGTGAGGCCAGCAAGGTCCGCAGCTACTGGCGCCAGGTGGAGTACGGCAACGCCGACCTGGTGGGGCGCTACCTCGGTGGCCTGTGGTCCTCGGTGCCCGGCGAGCGGGGCTCGCGCATCGGTGGCGAGGACCTGGTGCCCTTCGGTGGTGGCGGCCAGCAGTTCGTGCCGTTCTTCCGGGAGATGCGCACGCCCGAGGATGCCATCGAGGGCGCTCTGGCCGCGCTGGGCTACCTGCGCAACGAGCGCAAGATCAGCTTCGTGCAGTACCGGGAGTTCCGGAACCGCCTGGAGGCGGAGGGCGTCGAGGCGCGGGTGCCCACTCTGGGCCAGATCAAGAAGGCCATCGTCGGCCAGGAGGCGTACAAGCAGGCCTGGGCCAGCTTCGACGGCCCGGCGCAGGAGACCGAGGCCATCGTCGCCATCTTCGGCCAGATGAGCTACTTCACCTCGGGCGTCGGCGGCCGGGGTGGCTACAAGCGCTCGGTACTGGCCGACCGCAGTGGTCGGGCCAAGGCGACCAAGGCCGACACCAGAGCCTTCCTCAAGCGGACCGGCTTCATCACCGGCTCCGCGCTGTCCCAGAAGAACCAGAGCCTCGGCCAGATCGACCAGACCTTCCGGCGCGAGCTGACTCAGGTCAACCGGCGACTGGCCGAGGCGCTCGCCCAGCGGGTGGCCGAGATCCAGGAGGAGGCCACCAAGCGTCCGGCCGTGCAGACCCGGGCGCTGGCCAAGGCGACGCTGGCGCCGGAGAACAGGTTCCCCAGCTAGTCCCCAACGTCCGTTCGCGTCAGTTCGCCTGAGCTGCACGCCGACAGCTCAACCAAGGAGGCCAACATGGCGATCAAGGCGGGCCAGATCATCCACGTCGGGAACGACACGGTCGTTGTTGACCGACTCCAGACGGCGGGCCCCGGCACGCTCAACGTGCCGGTCGAGACCATCTACGAGCTGGGCAACACCAAGTCGGTGGGCCAGATCCGGGACATCCCGGACCTGTCCTTCTCGATGGAGAGCTACGACGTCTCCACCGAGATCGAGGCGCTGCTGCTCGGCCTTGACCCCACGGACACCAGCAAGCTGCCCTACGACCCGGCCAACAACCGGCCGCTGGACATGAAGTCGGTCTTCAAGGCCGCCGCGTCCGCCACGGACCCGGCCGCCACGGTCGACTCCGTCGCCATCCCGTACCTGTCGCTGGAGACCCTCAGCTACCGGTTCGGCATCCGCGACGACGCCCGGCAGACCGCGACCCTGCGCGGCGACGCGATCTACTACAACCCCGGCTCGACCTACATCGAGAAGACGGCGGGCACCAACGCCGCCGGGCAGACCGTGGTCACCGCGCACGCGGCGTACTCGGTCGACGAGGGCGGCGTCACCCGGCGCATCCTCGGCGTGATGGCGGGCACCAAGCGGCTCACCTTCGGCGTCGACTACACCGAGACCTACGGCACGGTGACCGCAGGCGCGGCGGTGACCACGATCACCCTGGCCGCCGGGGTCCTGGTGCCGACCACCGACAACATCCAGATCATCTACTCCTCGCCCGTGGTCGAGGAGTTCATCGACTCGGTGCACGCCAACGACACCACGGTGAAGCCCGCCGCCATCCGTGGCCGCGACATCGCCGTGTACCTGGGCGCCTACGACCCGGCGAACCCCTACACCAACCGGCTCCTGGGTGTGCAGGCGGTCACCATCGACTGGCGGGTCACCCTGCAGAAGGACGAGGAGTTCGGCAACTACCACTTCGTCAGCCAGGACTACGACGTGCCCACCTGCTCGGGCACCGTCCAGGTCAAGCCGGTCGACTCCCCGGCGCTGACCGCGCTGATGCAGAAGCTGTCGGGCACCACGGCGCTCAAGAGCGCGACGGCCACCTCGGCGCCGGTCATCCCGCTGACCGTGGTCCTGCACAACCCGTACGACGGCTCGGTCATCAAGACCCTGGCCGTGGCCGACGCACGGTTCACCGTCCCGGGCTTCTCGGCCCGGGTGCAGCAGAAGCTCGACTTCACCATCAACTGGACGAGCGACCAGGGCAGCCTGCTCATCGACCAGAGCTGACCCCGCACCACCCCGCACAGCAGGACGGACGGCCAGGTCTCCACGGGGGGCCTGGCCGTCGTCGCTACCGAACCCGGCAGCGACTGGATGGAGGAGGAAACCCATGGGGCTCAAGGACATTGCGCGACTGACCGACCTGTTCGTCGAGGGCACCGAGGTGGTGCTCCAGGACGACCCGACCGAGCCCATGCTGCTGTGGGCCAACAAGCTCAACAGCTTCGAGGCCGAGGAGGCCCGCCGCGACGGCCAGGCCGCCCGCAGCCGGGTTGTCCTGGCACTCAAGGAGATCGGCTCTGCGGAGAGCGACACCTTCGAGGCCGCGCTGACCAGCTTCACCGCCGAGCAGCTGGTCCAGGAGCTGCTCGGGGCCAAGAACTCCGAGCGGTTCATCGACGCCATCGACTCGGTCCAGCGGGACAAGGACTGGGCCGAGCGGTTGTCCATCGTCCAGCGCCGGGGTGACGCCATCACCGCCGAGGAAGCCGCCCTCATCGCCAAGATCGACGACGAGTACGCGGCCGAGGTCGACGAGCGCATTGCCAACGCCCGTTCGCAGGAGGAGCGGGACCTGGCGCGCTTCGGCCTGGAGGAGCTGCAGGAGAAGTACCGCGAGGCGTGGCGCAACCAGCGCGGCATGGCGGCCTTCACCCGTGAGTACAACAAGACCCGGCTGTACTTCTCGATCCGGGTCTGCTCGGCCAAGCGCTCGCCGTCCGGCGGCTGGGACCACGGGCACTGCGGCGGCCACCGCAAGCGCGTGCTGGACGACCGCGACGAGGTGGTCTCGCTTCCCGAGGGCCTGCTCGACCTGCTGCTGCGGGTCAGCCAGGACGTGAACGTGGACCGCCGGGAGGCCCGTTTTTTGGCCGGTACCCCGAGTTCATCCGCGTCGTCGGCACCGCCAAGCGAGGCGGTGGAGTCAACAGCCTCTACCCCGGAGGAGACGTCACCCGAGCTGGCAACGACCTCGTCGTAGCCGTCACCGAGGCCTTCACGATCCTGAGCTACCTGGAGCTGCCCGACGACATGCAGCCGCCTGAGGACGCGTGGGGCGACGACGAACGCATCGACGAATGGTTCTCGATGCTGAAGGCCGAAAGAGAAGCGAAGGCAGGACGGCACGGCGGCTCCGGCGAGGCGCTGGAGGAAGTGCCGCAGACGCAGAACGAGTACGCGAGGGAGTTGCTCCGTGGCCGATGAATCGCTCAGCGCCATCATCGGTGTCTACGTCGATGCCGAGGGCGTAGGCGCGGAACTCCAGGGTGTCCAGCAGCAGGTCGACCGCATGGTCGCCGGGGTCAACACCAAGCTGGAGCAGCTCGGCCAGTTCACCACCCTGGCTGGGCTCAGTGAGGGTGCGGGCAAGGGTGCGGTCACCCTCGCGGCGCTGAGCGAGCAGGCGCAGATCGCGGTCGGCCAGCTGCGCCTGCTCAACGAGGTCCAGGAGCAGGCCAGCGCCCAGGGCATCTCGCTGCGGGTCACCGGCCTGGACGAGATCGACCGGATGCGTGCGTCGCTGTCCGAGCTGGCGGCGGCCCAGGCCAAGGCTGCTGCCGAGGGTGGCGTCGGCGCGAGCAACCTGCGGCTGACTGCCAGCAACCGCATCCAGAACACCGACACCGGCAAGCTGACCAGCCGGGCGGATGCCGAGGCCATGGTCGCGGCCGAGCAGCAGCAGGTCGCACTGGCCCGCGAGCTGACCAACCAGCTGTTCACCGAGGTCGGGCTCTACGAGCGGCTCAACTCCGAGGCGCAGCAGTTCGCCCGGCTGCAGGCGCAGGGTGTCAACACCTCGGGCAAGACCATCACCCAGCTCAACCAGGAGGCGCTGGCCGAGCGGGACCGGCTGCAGCGCGAGGGCGCAGCGTTCGGCCAGCCCGGCTCCGGGATGCGACTGGGCTCCGTGGGCTCGGAGTACCCGACCGTCGACCAGTTCCTCGACGAGGACCGGTTCGGCCCCGGTGGTCTGCTGAACCCCTTGTCCGTCAAGGCATCCAGCACGTCACTGCGGGCAGCGGTGGCGGAGGGCAACTACGAGTCCGACCCTGGCAGCCTGGCCAAGCAGGCCCGGCTCCTGGACAGTGCGGCCGCTGCTGAGAAGGCCAACACGCTGCTCCAGCAGCAGGGTGCGCTCATCGCCCGGATCAACGAGCTGGAAGCCGCTGGCGTCGAGCTGACGAAGGCAGAGGTACTGGCCCGGCGCGAGGCCATCGCGGCCACCGCGCTGCAGGAGGCCAGCCAGCGTGGCGTGAGCCCGGACTCGGCCGCCGGACAGCGTCTTCTGCTCCAGCAGCAGCAGGCACAACGGGCGTTGGCAGACCAGCTGGCCAAGGACGCCGGAGGCGGTGGCGGCTTCGGCGGCGGCTTCCGGGCGGGCCTGTTCGGCGGGGCCAGCGGCGGCGGTGCCGAGGAGCTGGGCAACCAGGTGGCCCAGGTGGCCAAGTACACCGCGCTGTACCAGGCGTTCCGGCTCGTCGAGGACGCCATCAAGGACGCGCTGTCGGAGACCATCGAGTTCGAGCGCAGCGTCACCAACCTGCAGGTGCAGTTCGGCCTGACCCGCGACCACGCCCGTGATCTGGCCAACCAGCTGGGCGACATCGCCGCGCAGAACGGCCTGAACCCCAGCCAGGGTGCACAGCTGGGCCAGCAGTTCGCGGGCGTGTTCGCCGGTCAGGGCTCGACTCAGGACCTGGCTGTGCAGGGCGCCACGCTGGGCTCCCAGCTGGCCGTGGTGTCCGGCTCCAAGGACATCGAGAAGAACTTCACCAACGCCACGGCGGCCACCCGTGCCTTCAACCTCTCGGCAGACGACACCGAGCGGGTGCTCGACGCAGCCACCACGGCGGCCGAGCACTTCCTCGGCGCTGCCGACCCGTCCGCGATCCTGCCCGGCCTGGCCCAGATCGGCGACCTCGCCCAGGCGGCAGGCATCTCGCTGGAGCAGACGGCCAACCTGCTCGGTGACATCCAGTCCCGTACGGGTGAGTCCTCCGATGCGGCGGCCGGTGAGCTGCGCCGCATCCTGGGCCGCGAGGGCAACACCGCGTTCCAGCAGACCTTCGCCCGCGAGGGCATCAACACCACCCTGCCGTTCCAGCAGGAGCTGACCCAGCTCTCCGAGAAGTACGACTCGCTGTCGGAGAAGGAGAAGGCGTTCATCACCGGCCAGTTCGGTGGCGGACGTGCCGGTGCTGCGGCCACCGCGTTCCTGGAGGACTACGCCAAGAACCAGGATCTGGCCAACAAGAGCATCGAGGAGGGCGGGTCCTTCCAGGCTGCCTACGCGGCCCGGCTCAACGACATCAAGGGCGTGCTGGCGTCCGTTGGCGGCGAGTTCAAGGACCTGGCCAAGGACCTCGGCGAGTCGGGCGTGTTCGCCGGGCTGGGGCTGGCCATCGAGGCGCTCAAGCCTGCGCTCCAGCTGCTCGACCAGATCGCCCGGGCCTTCGACTCGATCCCGGCGCCGGTCCGCAACGTCGCTTTCGCCATCGGTGAGGTCACTCTCGCCCTGCGAGCGCTGTCCGGGGCCGGGGCGTTCGGGGCCATCGGCCGTGGCGTGGACTCGCTGGCCAACCGCATCCCCGGCGTCAACGTCGGCACCCCGGCGGTCAGCGCGGCGGCCCGCGAGAGCGCCGTGGCGGGCCAGGCGGCGGCGGACACGGCCTTCCGGGACGCGCAGATCCGGGCGGCGGTGGCGCAGGAGGAGTACGCCGCTGCGACGGCTGCTGCGGCCGCTGAGATCGACGCCACGGGCGTGGCCAGTGCAGAGGCGGCTGCGGAGGCCGAGCTGACCTCGGAGGCGTTCAGCGCCGCCACGGCCGAACTGACGGCCGCCACGGAGCGGCTGGCCCTGGCGGAGACGGAGTTGGCCACCACCGGTAAGGCCGGTGGCGCAAGCGGTCTGGCCTCGGTGCTGGGCGTCGCGGCCATCGGCGCCATCCTCGTGGACTCGGTGCTAACGAGCGTTCGCGAGCAGCTCAAGGCCCAGCGCGCGGCCGACTCGCTGGGCATCACCGGCAACACTGCCGACGAGCTGCGGGACTCCGCGAGCAAGCTCAACAACGCGGCCGAGGCGGTCAGCCGGTCCTCCAGCGGCCCGATCGGCTCGTCCACCGACTTCATCCGCTCGCACCTGGGCGACGCGACCCACGTGGCGGACGGTGTCATCCCGGGGGCGAGCTTCCTGTCCCGGCAGCTCGGGTTCGGCAACGGGGAGTCGACCGAGGACTCGGCGCGGCAGGCACGGGCCAACGCTGCCATCGCGGCCGACGAGGCCAAGCGCCTGGACGCCGTGAACGCGGCGGCGTCCCAGGGCGGCAACTACGCGGCGACCATCGACCTGTCGGCGCAGAACGGCATCACCACCAGTCTGCAGAACCTCAAGGCCAGTGGCCTGGACGCCAACCAGCAGCTCGACGCGCTGCACGAGCGGCTGCAGAGCTTCGCCACGGCAGCGGCCGGTGGAGCGGACCTCCTGGCCAAGGGCCAGTCCACGATCATCAGCCAGCAGATCGCCAACGCCAGCTACGACAAGCTGCGCGCCTACAGCCAGATCGACCTCGACGCCAACAACTCGGCCAAGGGCCAGGGCGCGCGGTTCCTCAAGCTCGACCCCGGCGCGGTGAACAGCGTCATCAACGACGCGAGCAACGCCTACTTCCAGAGCCAGGGACTGGACCAGGGTGGCGCGGTCAGCCCCGAGCAGGCGAAGGCCCTGGCCGAGGCGGACAGGAAGGCGCTGGAGGACTACCTCAAGAAGAACGGGTTCAGCCAGAAGGACATCGAGCGCATCCAGGGCAACCTCAAGCTGGCCATCGACACCTCGGTCCAGCAGCGGATCGCTGATGCCAACGCCCTGGCCGGACAGAGGCTCACCCCTGACCAGGCTGGGCAGGTGCTCAACGACGTCCCTGCGCTGATCCAGCAGGCGCAGCAGGAGGATGCCGCCCGGGCCTCGCTGGCGGGTGCCAGTGGTGGCGTGGCGGGCGCCCAGGGTGCCCTGGCGCGGGCTCAGCAGCTCTACCAGGACCTCAAGGCCTCCGGGGTGGACGACCAGTCCCTGCAGCCGCTCAAGGACCAGATCGACCAGCTGACCCTGGCCCTGCAGCAGGCCACCCTGGCCCACATCCAGGCCCAGGGTGCACTGACCGAGTCGCTGGTCTCGCCGTTCGACAAGAGCGGTCAGATCGCTGCTCAGATCTCCACGCTGGAGCAGGAGCTGGCTACCGTCACCGACGAGGACCAGCGGGCCCAGATCCAGACCCAGATCAACAAGCTCCGTCAGCAGCAGGCCCAGCAGGCGGTGGCCGACGCCAACTCCCTGCTCGCCGTCGGCATCACCCAGGCCGACTCGGTGGGCCAGGCCAGCGTCGCCCTGCAGCAGGCGCAGAACACCCTCAACGCCATCGTGGCAACGGGCGTTACCAGCGGCGAGGACTACAACAAGGCGGTCCAGGACGTCGCGCAGAAGACCGCTGCACTCGCGGCCGCCCAGGTCTCCCGGGCCTCGGCGCAGGCCACCTCGGCCATCGACCCGCGCGACACCGCCGGGCTCGACCAGGACGCGATCAACAAGCTCCAGGCACAGCTCACCGAGCTGGACGCGACCGGCCAGCGCTTCGGCGCCGATGGGCAGCAGACCCAGCAGTACAGCGACCTGGTCACCCAGCTCAACGCGGCCGAGCGCAAGCAGATCAACGATCAGCTCGACACCGCTGCGGCGTTCACCATCGCGGCGGTCGACCCCCGCGACAGCATCGGGGTGCTGTTCGCCCAGCTGGCCGCGAGCAATGCCAAGCTGCAGTCGGACCGGCCTGGTACCAAGGCCTACGCGGACGACTACCTCAAGTCGGTCCAGCTGGTGCAGCAGATCATCCAGGGCCAGATCGGCCTGGCCAACGACGTCGCGGTGTCGCGGATCGACCCGCGCAACAACATCGCCCTGGACCAGCAGGCGGTCACCAATGACAAGACCCGCCTGGCCAACGACAAGCCGGGGACCGACCAGTACGCCCTGGACCTGGCCAAGCTGCGCAACGACCGGCAGAAGGAGGCCGAGGACCTGCTGGCCCAGGCACAGGCCGAGCGCACCGCCAGTGCCCGTCCGGGCAACTCGCTCGCGGCAGCCCAGGCGGCCATCGCCAACGCCCGGGAGAACATCGACCTCGACCTCAAGGGCAGCACCAAATACTGGCAGGACATGGCCACCCTGCAGGCCGCCAAGATGGAGCTTGCGAACCAGGAGCTGGAGCACGCCAACACCCTGGCTCAGCTCAGCAGCGACACCACAGACCCTGTGGCGCAGGCACTTCTGGCCGTGAAGGCCGCACAGAACAAGCTCGCTGCCGACCAGGCCAACAAGACCGGCGACCTGGACCAGGACCGGCTCAACATCGAGAACGCCCAGCAGGCTGCGCAGAAGGCCGCCTTCGACCAGCAGTTGCAGGCACAGCAGACCGCCTACGGGCTGCACGAGGAGAGCGGCGCGCAGTACCTGGCCTTCCTCAACAGCCAGGACGCCAGCCTGCGCAAGCAGCTGTCCGGGATGAAGAAGGGCCAGGAGGGCTACCAGCAGCTGGTCGACGAGCTGAACACGGTCGACCAGGCCATCCAGGACGCCAACCAGCAGCTGCAGGGCCAGTTCAACCTGGGCGACATCAAGCTGCCCACGGTCTATGACGTGCGCCGCCAGGTCGCTGCCAACCAGGCAGGCCAGGCGGTCGACGCCAGCCAGGTGCACAACGTCAACGTCACCATCAACGGCGCCGACTTCCAGGCGGTCGTCAACTACATCAACGGGGTGCTGGGCAAGTCCAGCCCTGTGGTCGCCACTACGGGCCGGAAGGGGACGAACTGATGCCGAGCGTCTACCGCTGGGTGTTCGACGACCAGGCAGGCACCACCTACACGGTGCCGGTGAACCCCAACAAGATGAGCAAGATCAAGGCTGCCCGGGCCATCACCACCAAGGTGACAACGGCCGTCAGCGGCCAGGCCCTGTTCTGGGAGGGTCAGCGGCCGCCGCAGCAGTTCACCTTCGCGGGCACCCTGCTGGACAAGGACCACTACGACGCCCTGGACTTCTGGGTCTACAACACCGGGCGCATCACCATCACCGACCACTTCCTGCGCGTCCTCTACGTGGTGCTGCAGGACTTCGACGCGCAACCCAAGCGCAGCCAGGGCTTCTACTGGCGGCACGACTACCAGGTCACCGGCTGGTGCTACGACGTCGACTCGACCAACGCGGTGCTGGGGCCGAGCGCATGAGGGACACGACTGCGGCCACCGACGCGGTGTGGCTGGGCGGTGACTTCACCGGCGGCAACCGGCCGATGATCCGGGCGACGATCCAGCACGTCGACATGAAGCTCTACGACCTGGGCTACAACGTCTACGCCAGCCTGATCTTCGGCGACGGGCTGATGCCACCGCGCGAGCTGCCGAACATCAAGAGCCTCAAGTGGTCTCGCGGCATCGACACCGACATCGCCAGCGGCACGATGGAGCTGTACAACACCGCGCCGCAGCCGGTGGGCACGGTGTTCCGCCCGGAGTGGGGCCTGGACCAGCCGGGCTACTACACCTACGCCAAGAACTTGCCGACCTACCAGCCCGCGTTCGGTGCTGCGACGGACGAGGAGATCTGGCAGAGCCTGGTCGTGCCGGACAACCTGATCCGCACCTACGAGGGCTACGGCTTCGACCCGGCGACGTGTGCCGATAACGACCCGAACCTCTACCAGACCGGCCTGTGGATCATCAAGGACGTCGAGTTCTCCCCGCAGGGCCTGATCCTGGTGACCATCGAGGACCTGGCCAGCATCCTGCGTGACCAGATCGCCTTCTATCCCGTGGTGCCCAAGAACTTCTACCCGCTGTACTTCTCGACGGTGCCCAAGACCTCGGGCTTCGCGCAGGGCTACACGGTGACCAAGACGGTGGACTCCGGCGGTGGCTACGACGCGGCCCACCCGCCGCCCGCTGGCTGGACCGGGCCCGTGGTGGCGCCGACCGGCCTGACGGCAACGCCCGTTGGCGACGGAGGCATCCTGCTCAACTGGAGCGGCGTCGCAGCTCCGGCGACCAGCTCGGGCTACCGGCTGACCGGCTACCAGGTCTTCATCGACAACGTGAAGTCCAAGACGGTGCCGATGACCGCCACCTCGCTGACCGTGGGCGGGGAGCCGTTCACCAAGGGCAACGTCTACGTCGTCACCGTGGGCGCCATCTACGAGCGGCTGCGCGACGGCTACCAGCTGGTGGGCAACCACTCCAACGTGGTGCAGGCGCACCCGCACTCGGTGGCGTACGGGGCCACGGCAGTCAACGTCGTGCAGGACGACGCCCCGCCGCCCGCGCACGTCGGTGACCCGGTGGCCCCAGTGCCCGGCCTGATCGGCTGGGACTACACGGGAGACGGCCTGGTCGACGGCTTCAAGGTGATCCTGTTCGGCAACGGTGCCGGAGCCGAGCAGGTCGTCTACGACGTGCCGGTGGATGGTGGGTCGGCGACCCGGCAGTTCGTGCAAACGGACGTTGGCGCGCTCAGCGGCTATGGAACTGTGGTCTACCCGTACCGGCTCTCCGACGGAGCCATCGGCCAGGGCGCGATGTACAGCCACGGCTGGTACCTCAACCCGCCGACCGCTGGTGCGCCGCCGCATGAGGCCAGTCCGCCGCCGACCAAGACCGCGACGGTGACCAAGAAGGCCACGGCCACCACCAAGAAGACGACCACCGTGGTCAACCCGGTCGAGGTGCACGCGACCTTCTCGGACACCTCCAACACCTACTACATTGGCGCAGGCGACCAGAAGACGGTCTTCGGCCACAAGGGTGCCGACGCGCTCGACGACGACGACGCGAGCTACTGGCTGTCCATCGGCAACGACAACCCTGGCCGGGACTACGCCTTCGAGTGGTTCCAGGTCGCGGTGCCCAACGTCGAGGTCTCCAGCGTCCGCTTCCGTACGGTGAAGTCCGGCTACTTCGCCTACGTCTCGGTCTTCGCCAAGGGCGTGTGGGTGCACCACGACGCCGCCGACATCATCCCGTACAACGCCAACGACCCGATCAGCCACAACGGCGGCAACATCCCCTACTGCGAGACGGTCAACTGCCGCGACGGCGAGGGTCCGTACGAGGTCACCTTCCGGGCGAGTATCCCTGGGGCTACGAAGATCCGGGTCACCCTGCACAACCTGCAGGACTTCGGCCTGGGCGCCGAGCACTACCGTGGCGCGTTCCGCAAGATCAAGGTCTTCGGCATCACCAGCTCCAGCTCCACGACGACAACGGGCGGTGGCGGCGGCAGCAGCAAGCCTCCTCAGCAGTCGGCCCCGACGCCCGGCCCGGTGGTGGACGACACCGACCCGAGCATCGTGTCCACCTACACCACCTACATCCCGCCGAAGGAGACGCCCGGCGCAGGCAAGGAGCCCGGCAAGTACGAGGACTACAGCGACATCATCAAGCTGCTGCTGGCTTGGGGCGGGTTCTACTGGCCGCCCAATGCCACCCGGGTGGACGCCTGCGGAAAGACGCTGACCTACGAGTTCGGCCCCGGCCTGTACGGGCTCAAGAACGTCGACCCGGTGCTGGGTGACCAGGACGCCGGGCGCGTCTGGGGCGACATCGCGGACACCGGCACGGCGGGCGTGGCCGACCTGCCCATCTCCACCTGGGACAAGAAGCCCTTGCTGGACTGCATCTCCTACGTCCGCGACATCATCGGCTTCGTCTTCTACGTGGACGAGACCGGCGGTGCGGTGTGGCGGCTGCCCAACATCTTCTCGGTCGGCAACTACGTCGGCGTGATGGGTGCGGACGCAGGACGTTCTCCTGCCATCCCCACCATCGACGAGAGGACCACGCTGATCGACCTCAAGGCCAAGCTGTCCTCGCGCAACGTCCGCGAGCGCTACCTGGTGGCCAGCACGGACGGCAAGACCGGCGCGCTGGCAGCGGGCTACAACCCCAACCCGATGGGCCTGCGCCGGATCGCGGGCTGGACCGACCAGCACTTCGGCAGCAACACCGAGGCCACGATCATGGCCGACATGATCGCGCTGCGGGCGCTGATGGTCTACCGGGTGGACACCATCCAGATCCCGGGCTACCCGAAGATCCAGATCGACGACCAGGTGCGCATCCACGAGCGGGTTACTCAGGAGCAGTACCTGCACTACGTGCGCGGCATCTCCAGCACCAACGACGTCGAGTCCGGCGTGTGGACCTACGACCTCAACACCAACTGGCTGGGCTCGGACCCGTTCGACAACTGGATCTTCAACCCGGCCGGGCTCAGCACCGAGCTGCAGCAGTACCTTGACGCCGTTGCCAACAACGGCAGCAGCACCTTCGCACCGCCTCCCTCGGCGGGCACCGTCAACGAGGAGGACAAAGTGGCCAAGCTGGTCAAGCTGTCGGGCAACCCGGCGGTCTACATCACGGACGGCATCACCCGGCGGCACGTGCTCACCTCGGCGGAGGAGCAGGAGCTGCTCAGCCTCGGGGTCATCACCTCGCTCACGCCAACGACCATCACCACGGCGCTGATGAACGCCATCCCGGTTGCTGACTGATGACCGTCCAGCCACTGGGGATCGCGGGAGCGACGGCTGACGCCATCGTCTCCCAGCAGCAGGCACGCCAGGCCCGGGACGACCAGAAGGAGAACACCACCCGGGACGCCCGCAACAGCTTCACCTACTCGTCAACGGGCGTTGGCAGCCTGAAGCTCAACGTGCCGGTCGAGTTCGACTGCCAGTTCGTCGAGGAGCCGCACATCGGTGCAGGCGTGGCGATCCAGGTGGGGCCGGACGAGCACTACTACGAGCTGCCGCAGTGCACGGTGGGCGTGTACCGCTGGGTCAAGACGCCGCAGCAGCCCAAGCCCAAGACCGACTCGGCCGATCCGCCCGCCGTTGCCTCACCGACCGGCTCCAGCGGTGGTGGCGACACGGTCTACAACGCCGAGGACACCGAGCCGATGTTCTACACGGGCGCCTACCTGTTCATGCGCGTGGAGTGCGCGCTCAAGGACGGCATCGCCCCGCTGCTGGCCGAGCAGCACCCGGCCAGCCCCCGGCTGCACCATCACATCAGCTTCTTCGGCACGGCCATGAAGGCGCTGCCCACCACGGTGACCGACACCGCTGGCGACCCCAACGTGACGCCGCGCACCACCGACCTGACAGGGGGGGCGGGCTCGTGATCGTCTTCCCTGCGCTGGTCTCCATCGCCAACCAGGAGGCCTACGCCGCCGTGGGTTTCACCCAGGTGCCCAAGTACCGCTCGGGCGGCACCGACACCCTGGCCCGTACCGGCGTCATCGTCGGCACCCCGTTGTTCGTCGCGCCGCCCATGTCCGCCGCCCCTCGGGCCCAGACGATTGTGTTCAGCTGATGGCCCTGATCCCCAGCACCATCAAGGCAACTCGGCCCTTCCAGGTCTTCGACGGGCCGATCCAGCAGGGCCAGGTCTGTGGCTTCTGGGACCCCGGCACAGCGGTCCTGTACGGACACGAGGCGTCGCTGTTCGGGCTGGCCACGGTGGGGCTGGCGCAGGTCATCTCCACGCCGACCGCGTCGTTCGGCCCATGCCTGCACGAGCTGACCGTGCCCAACCAGGTGGACCCCGACCTTGGCCCGTACGGCACACCGATCCCCGCGACGTTCGTGGCCTTCTGCCCGGTCAGCACGACCGTGGCGATCCTGGTCAGCGCGGTCATCGAGCAGTCGGCGGGCAACATCTTCAACGTCGAGGGCACCAAGACCAGCGTGCTCTACCACAAGATGAGCCGGGTCAGCCCGACCTCCACGACGTTCACCATCGGCGAGGCCACGGTGGCCGGGACCGCATGGTGGTGGCCCGAGGGCGCGGTGGACTTCGGAGACGGCTCGCCCGAGGACTTCGGCGTGCTGGTGCTGCAGGGCTGCGCGGGCACCGAGGGCGACCCCGTCGGCCTGGCCTGCCGGATGACCCGGCCCGCCACCCACCCGTTCGTGCAGTACCTGGGCCACGTCAGCTTCGGCAGCTTCGACTCGATCATCACCGACTTCACGGTGGGGCTGGAGAACCCCGGTCCCTTCGGTGGCCGTACGGCGGAGGGCCAGGTGCCCTACAACCACGACGGGGCCTGGCAGCTCGCGGGTGGCAGCAGCACCGGGACGACCATCGTCAACCGGGGTGTGGCCAGCGGCCTGCTGCACAGCCTTCCGGCCAAGACCTGGCGGCCGCAGGTCATCGGCACGTACACCCCGGACGGCAGCGGCGTGACGGCCCCGGCGCGGCTGGCATGGGCAGAGCTGGACGGCGTGCACCTGAGTTTCCACTCGGTCTCGTTCGATCCCAGTGACGCCGACGTCCAGTACGGCGTGGATGTGCCGCTGCCAACGGGCGTTGTCGACGGGCTGGTGGCGGTGGATCTCCCCAGCTACTGCCAGAACATCGCCTACGTGCCAGTCACTCTCATGGTCAGCACCGCTACCCAGGCCGACGACGGGACGCTCGACGGACTGGCCACGGCCTACGGTGCGGTGGTGGACTTCCGGGCCGAGCCGCTGCTGCGCTCGGGCTGGATCGAGCTGGGCTCGTGGGTCTATCACAACCTGCCGGGCCAGGTGACGCTCGTGCCAACGGGCGTTCGCGACACCGAGGTGGACCTGAGCTGGGCGCCCGTCTACCCGGGTGCGCCCAGCTCGACCCTGGTCTACGACATCTTCCAGGGCGAGGTGGTCATCGCGACCACGGCGCTGAACGCCTACACCGTCACGGGTCTGGTCGAGGGCACGCACTACACGTTCCTCGCGGTGGCCCGGGACGGCGCAGGCAACGCGGGACCCGTCAGCGAGCCGCTGGGTGTCACCACGACGGCGCCGGACACGCCGCCGGACACTACGCCGCCCACCGTCCCGACGATCAGCCTGGTCAGCCACTCGCTGCGCAGCGCGACCGTACGGGTGGGTGGCTCGACCGACGACACGGCGGTGGCCTACTACCGAATCTTCCTGACCGGCCACATCGTGGGCGGTGTGCTGGTGGACGACGTCAGCTCGCCGGAGATCCCGATCTCGGTGACCAACAACTACGACGGCACGTACACCATCGACTGGGCCAGCACGGACATCGGGCCCGGTACGCACGAGCCCTACTACGTGCTGGACGATCAGGACCACTACTACTGCGCCCGGGCCTACGACCTGGCGGGCAACGAGTCCGGGCGCTCGGCGTTCGAGTCGGTGCACTTCACGCTCGCTTCTACGCCGCACCCGACAGGCGTGGGCCTGCCGACGGTGACGGCGCATACCGACCACAGCATCACGCTGAGCTTCGGGGCAGCCACCGAGGTCGGCGGCTCGCTGCCGGTGGTGGTGGACGTCTACCGCAACGGCGTGCTGCATGCCACGCAGTCAGCGTCGCTGACCACCTACAGCGACACCTTCACCGCGCACTCCCAGCCGCACTACTCGCTGCAGGCGCGGGACAGCGCGGGCAACCTGAGCGAGATGAGCCCTTCGGTTCCGGACTGGACCGTCCTGTGATGGTCGACCGGGTGGAGGTCATCTCGCTGAAGCACCGGGAGGAGCGACGCCAACGAGCGTTGGCACGCATCGCCCAGCACCTGCCGGACCTCTCGGTCCACGTCTTCGACGCCATCGAGCTGCGGCCTGGCTGGCGTGGTTGCCGGGAGAGCCACTTCGCCCTGTGGCGCCAGGCGGTCGCAGAGAACCGGACCATGCTGGTGATGGAGGACGACGTCACCTTCGTGCCGGACTTCCGCGAGCGGCTGTCTGGGCTGCTGGAGGACCTGCCTGCCAACTGGGACGTGCTGTTCCTCGGTGGCTACGAGCAGGGCCGCCGACTCAAGCTCACCGAGCGGCTCTCCCAGAGCAGCCGGGTCATGTGGACGCACGCCTACTTCATCACCCCGGAGGCCGCTGCGTTCTCGCTGGAGGTCTGCCAGCGGGTCGAGACGCAGGTGGACCGGGCCTGGGCGGGCTACATGGGCTTCCTGAACGTCTTCCGTGCCACGCCGTGGCTGTGCGGCCAGGAGGACGGCATCTCCGACACCGGCCACGGCTGGGCAGTTGGACGCGACGTGGTGCCGAAGACACCCCAGAGGAGGCGGTAGTGGCCAGCACTTCGCGGTTCAGCCTGACGCTCGGCGGCAACCTGTCGGATCACGACAAGCAGCTGATCGACCGGGTGCTGGCTGCCCTGGAGCTGCACGACCACTCGGGCGGCACCAAGCTGGCGGACCCCAGCACCACGCCAACGGGCGTTCTCAGCACCTCCGGTGGCCACCTGCCCGCCGGGACGACGTACTACTACCGGGTCAGCTACATCGACCAGTTCGGCCTGGAGACGGCGGCCACCGAGGAGATCGCGTTCACCACGCCGCTCCCGCTGGACGTCCCGGCCACGCCCACCGTCACGGTGGACTCCACTAGTGGCCTGCTCACGGTCGGCGTCTTCTACTACTCGCTGAGCGCGGTCGACGCGGACGGCAACCAGACCGGCCTGAGCGTCCCGGCCACGGCCACGGTCATCTCCGGCAACAGCACGGTGAACATCACCGCCCGGACGCTGCCGGACGGCGCGGTGAAGTACAACGTCTGGCGTCAGGGCCCGCGCTCGTCGAGCTACACGATGATCGGTGAGATCACCGACCCCACCGTGGTCTTCCAGGACAACGGCTTCGTCCCGGACGACCCGCTGGCCTGTGACCCCACCACGCTGCCGCCTGCGGTGAACCAGACCAACGCCACCTCGATGGTCACCTTCGCCCCGCCGGACCCGGACATCGTCGGCGCCGAGGGCGGGCCGGTGAAGGCGTGGCGCGTCTATCGCGCCAGTGCCTCGGGCTCGTACTCGGTCAACTCGCTGCTGGGCGAGGTCAACACCACCGTCAACCAGGACGGCACGGGCGGCCTGCTGCTGTACTTCATCGACGACGGCACGCTCATCCCGCTGGCCGGACAGCCGCGCGAGCTGAGTGAGACCCTCGCGCCCAGCAAGCAGATCATCGGTGGCGGCGGCGGCAACGACGCGCTGATCTTCCCGGCCAACACCGATGGCAGCCACTACCGGCTGGTCTGCGCCGACGACGGCACGCTGGTCACCCGGCTGAGCCCTGGTGGCTACTACGACCCCGAGCGTGGCAACGTCTACCTGTTCTCCAGCGGCTCGGTGAGCTACCGGCTGCAGGTGGACGACGACGGCCTGCTCTACACCACCGCAGCGGTGGCCGGTGCCACGGACACGGTGTACCCGGCCGGGCGCGGGCCGGACCTGCCCAGTCCGGACCCGCTCATCAGCTACAAGCTCGGCGTGGCCGACGACGGCTCGCTTCTCACCACGGAGGTATGACGATGACCGCGCCGCCCAGCACGCTGCCCCGCAAGCACCTGCACACCATCCCTCACGGCGACACCCTGCCTGACGGTGCGACGGTCGAGGACGGCTACCCGTTCCTGCTGGAGACCGGCACCGACCCGGACATCACCCGCACGCTCTACCAGAACCAGAACGGCGACTGGAAGGTCATCGCGGGCGTGCCTGCCGGTGGCACCACCGGACAGTTGCTGGCCAAGCTCAGCGGCACCGATGGCGACGTCACCTGGGAGGACCCGCCCAGCGCCGCGCCGACCTCGCCCAACGGCACGCAGTGGAGCGCCTCGGTGAGCAACGCAGGCATCTCCTACCCGACCCCGGTCCAGGGCACCGGCACATGGGTGCTGGTGGACAACTTCGACCAGGGCGAGGGCGCCCCGGTCTACCCGCCGTGGTCGCGGCCCATCGGCTCCATGTCGGCGTCGGGCGCCTACCAGGACGTCACCGACATCGGTGAGTGGATGGTCTACAGCCCGGACGGCTCGGACTGTCTGATGCACAAGACGCTGGGCTCCGACCTCGGTGGCGCGATCAGCTCGGTGCGTGCACACGCGACCGTGCAGGTGCTGCCCGAGACCGGCAAGACCCTGGAGATCTTCGTCCGGGGTGCGGGTGACCCGTCGCCGGGGGCGAACTACTACGCCGCGCGGGTTGACCACGCGGGTGTGCTGACGCTCGTGCAGCGACTGGCCGACGTGGAGACGGTCAAGGAGACGGTCACCGGCACCGTGGTGGTGGGCGACGTCATCCACATCGAGGCCAACAGCTCGGACATCACGGCGTACCTGACCCACGCCGGGGTGACCACCGCGAGCACGACCTACACCGACACCGACTTCGGCACCACGCCGACGGACGTTGGCATCCGGATCTCCGGCGGCGCCCTGAGCCGGTACGGCTGCAAGAACGTCAGCTCGCCGGGCAGCGACAGCTTCCTGTGATCGGCGAGTCGTCGTATGTGCACATAGTCGGACAGGAGAGACTTCCCGCATGATGCCCTTGCTGCTGCTCGCCGCCGACTCCACCGACGGCGGCAGCGGCATCGACGTGACCAGCCTGCTGGCACCGATCCTGTCGACCGGCATCGTCGGCATCGTCCTCATCATGCTGATCTTCGAGATCGGCTTCATCACCAAGCGTTCTGCCGACCGCGAGCGTGAGGCCTCCGACGAGGCGCACAAGGCCGAGATCAAGGCCAAGGACGACATGATCGACGGGCTCAAGGCCGACATCGCGGAACTCAAGCTGGCCAACGCGACGCTCCAGACGCTGACTCAGGACAAGATGATCCCAGCGCTGGTGCAGGCTACGGAGGTCTCGCGTGCGTACGTGACCGAGCTTGCCCGGCGCAACGACCGGCGTACCGAATGAGTCGTGACCCTGAGGCGCACCAGATGGCGCAGCGCAGCATGATGCTGGTCGCGCAGGGCGAGCTTCTGCTTGGGCAGCTGGAAGTGCACACGCAGAAGCTGCTGTACCTCGTTGAGCACATGACCGAGGAGGACACTGACAACGTCCGTTCGCACGAGGAGGGCTCCGATGGAATCGACTGAGCAGTACACCGGCCCCGAGCGGCGGACCCCTTACACCTCCGAGGAACTCCAGGAGCTGCGCGACGCGACCCGCACCTTGGCCGACCAGGTCGGTGGGCTCTCCGAGGCCATCCAGACCGTGAACGAGCTGCAGCGTCGCCAGCACGAGCTGGACACCCAGGTCAAGCAGGTGCAGGACGAGAGTCACGACACCAAGGCGCTCTCCGAGCACATCGTGGGCCAGCTGCACGTCATCGACGACAAGGCCAAGACCAACTTCGCCCGGTGGCGTGCGCTCGCGGTGACGCTGGTCATCGGCGTGCTGACCATCATTGTCGTCAGTGCCTTCTTCTACCTGGAGAACGACTCGGTCAAGCACGACATCCATGACGCTTGCGTGCAGCGCCAGGAGTCACTCAAGGCCACCGTGGCCCGCGAGCTGAGCCTGTCCAGGATCGACCTTCCGCTTGCCTCACGCCCCATCCACGCGAAGGCGGCGGCGGACTACAAGAAGCTCATCCATCCCTGCTGAGAGGCCAGCCACGTGAGCACCATCGTCTGGTACCAGAAGGCGACGAAGGTCGAGATGCCTTACGCCGCAGACCTTCCCGACATCACCGAGGGCGACCCGACCCTGGTGGCGCACACCAACGGGGGCGGTGCGAACCTCGGTCCGTGGTTCGCCCGGCCCGGCAACCACATCTGCTCGCACTTCCAGGTGTTCTGGAACGGGCGCATCGAGCAGTACGTGCCGCTGACCAAAGAGGCGTACGCGCAGTTCTCGGGCAACGCCTTCGCCTGGTCGGTCGAGCACCAGGACGACGGCAACAACAAGACCCCGTTCACCCAGGCCCAGCTGCACGCGTTCTTCACCATGGCCCACGACCTCGGCGTGCCCTTCCAGGTCAGCAGCGAGCAGGGCCACGGCATCGGCTGGCACTCACTGTTCGCCAGCTGGAACAAGAGCGGCCACGACTGTGTCGGCGCCGTACGGGAGGCCCAGCTGCGCCACGTACTGGCCGGTGGCCTGACGCCCGCCAAGCCGGGCACCAAGCACAACCCGTGGCCGCACCCCGGTGGCATCCTGATGCTCCGGTCCCCGGCCATGAAGACCACCTCCACCAAGTTCGTCCAGTGGGCCCTAGGGCTCGCGCAGGACGGTGTGTACGGGACCCAGACGGCTGCTGCCGTACGGGCCTTCCAGTCCCGCCACGGGCTCGCCGTGGACGGCAAGGTCGGCCCGGCCACCACGGCCGCGCTGGCACTCATCACCCACTGAGGAGCACCATGCTGCACGTACGCATAGTGGCCGACGGCTACACGTCGGCCACCGTCTTCGCCAACCAGGGGCAGCTGCTCCTGAACGTCCTGATCGGTGTCGTCCTGCCGATGCTGGTGGCCCTGGTCACGCACCGGGTTGCAGCGGAGTGGCTCAAGGGCTTGCTCCTGCTTGCGCTGTCGGTGCTGGGTGGCTTGCTCGCCACCATCAGCGTGGCCGACTTCCACTGGAAGGACTTCCTGACCGCCTTCGTGATCCAGTTCTCCTCGGCGGTGGTCGCCCACTTCGGTGCGCTCAAGCCACTGGGCGTGACCGGCAGTCAGGGTGTCATCCAGCAGGGCATCCCGGCGGGGATCGGCGGGTCAACGACGCCAACGCGCGTTGGCAAGGGCGACAACGGATAGCCTGCCCTTGCCGTGGCTGGCAGAGGGGCCCCGACCGAGACCCGGTCGGGGCCCTTTGCTGTGGACTGACTTGTGGACTATGTGTGGATAACCACTACTGTCCTGAGGCCGCGCTATGGTGTCGCTCGCTGGGTCCAGCAGCGCGGCCGAATGGAGTAGCGACGTGCCTCAGGAGATCGACCCAGCAGTCGCCGCACTGGCGCTCCAGCTGGCCGAGCTTCTGGCCCGTACCTCCGAGGAATCCCGCTTCCACCTGCAGACTGCCCTGGGCGCAGCCCAGTTCGGCGGCGTCGGTGGTGACCTGGTCGTACGCATCCCTCGCAAGCAGAGTGAGCACGCGTTGGTGAAGTGGGTCGGCGGCGGGATCTCGGCCCTCTGATTTTGGACACAGCTGCACGGCCCGTGACCTGGGACTTTGGACACCGCCATATGGCGGCAACGTTCGTTGCCAGCAACGATCTCGCGGATCTTCTTGAAACTGTCGGTGGTCCCCTCTAGCGTTCCTTCTTGCCCGCCAGGTCGGTCCCCCCCGTCTGATCTGGTGGGCACCAGGCGAATAGGCAGAACAGGTCGGCGACGACCAACGTGCACCGGCACACCCGGTCACGGCCACCGCTCAGTACACCTGAGACCACGGCGGCGATCAGCAGAGCCTTCGGGCACGCTGGTCGTCGCCTTTTGGTGAACAGGCGGACAGGCGTTGGAGATCAGACAGAGCGACCTTGCGGCGTACGGCCGCTGCGCTCAGCAGAAGAAGCTCTACGGGGACGCAGAGCAGGGCCTGGCCCCTCGTCCCGCGAACCTCTCCCGCACGGTGTACGGCACGGTCATGCACCATGCCCTGCACGTGATGGAGCGGATGCACGCGGCGGGTGACCCAGCGGCCCTCCAGACGGCGTCTGCGACCTTCGCGCACTACTGGATGCCGGAGAACCTGCCGGACCTGGCAGCGGAGCACCCAGAGCTGGTGCACGGCATCGACGAGTGGCTGCCCCGGGACACCTACGGCGGGCTGCGCCAGCGCGGGCTCAAGGCGCTCAACGACTACCACGAGCAGCTGCTGGTGGACGACGGCGTGCTGCTTGCGCTGGAGGTGCACTTCCGGGTGCCCATCGACCTGGACGAGGTCGGCCAGCACTACCTGGTGGGCACCGCCGACCGGCTGGCCATCCGCAAGTACCTGCGCAAGCCCTACCTGTCGGTCGAGGACTTCAAGACGGGCAAGGCGCCCACCTACCTGCGCTACAACGCCCAGTTCACCGCGTACTCCTGGGCCACCACCCAGCGGGAGTTCTGGGAGCCGTGGGAGGAGCAGGCTGACGAACGTTGGCAGGCCTACTCC
>Ga0070658_10000577_pt1 | contig 31907 bp, 31 predicted proteins | sample KBSC13metaG_FD_64664 | JGI IMG/M metagenome (GOLD analysis project Ga0070658, IMG submission 64664) | Corn rhizosphere microbial communities from Kellogg Biological Station, Michigan, USA - KBS C1-3 metaG | ecosystem: Host-associated > Plants > Roots > Rhizosphere > Soil ... | reverse complement strand
TCTCGCCTGATCGGCGCCCCTCCCGGGTACGTCGGTTACGAGGAAGGCGGCCAGCTCACGGAACGCATCCGTCGCCGGCCGTACAGCGTGCTGCTGCTCGACGAAATCGAGAAGGCGCACCCGGACGTGTTCAACATGCTCCTGCAGATCATGGAAGAAGGCCGCCTCACCGACTCATTCGGCCGGCACGTCGATTTCCGCAACGTCGTGATGATCATGACGAGCAACATCGGCAGCGAGCTGATCAAGGGCGGCGGCCAGACCTTCGGCCTGCACAGCAAGCAGAAGGGCGCGGCCGAGGAACGGAACTACCAGACGATCAAGGACACCGTGATGAAAGAGGTGGAACGCTACTTCCGCCCCGAATTCATCGGCCGACTTGATGAAGTCATCGTGTTCCGCCCGCTGAACGCCGAGCACTTGAAGTCGATCATCGAATTCGAGCTCCGCAAGGTCACCAAGCGTCTGGCCGACCACGGCCTGAAGATGGACCTGACCGACGATGCGAAGGAGTTCCTGATCGAGAAAGGCACGAACGCCGACTTCGGCGCCCGTCCGCTGCGTCGGGCCCTGGAGCAGCACATCGAAGACCCGCTCAGCGAAGAGATCCTTCGCGGCAGCTTCAAAGGCAAGGACCTGATCCGCATCACGGTCAAGCAGGAAGAAGGCGGTGAGAAGCACCTGTTCTTCGAAAGCTTCAAGACCGACGACGGCAAGTCCGAGCCCCAGATGGCCGCCAGCAGCGACGCGACCTGAATCGCGGCGTTGTGAGCACTGAAACAGGCGACGCACGGTGAAAGCCGTGCGTCGCTTTTTTGTTGACCGGAGGGACCTGTCACGAAGGCTCCTCGCAACCGATTATAATCGGTTGCGACCGCTGTATCCGGATGATTACACTCAGCTTGGGGACGCGTCTTGGCGAAGTGAGGTTGTTCGCAATGGAGTTTGCCGTAGCGACGCGTTAGCCGTCCCGTTGGACGGTGCGGTCGCGGCGTCTCCTTGAAGCGAGTACCTGCGGGTCCAAGGAATCGAGGACGCCGCGCAACGCGGCGACTGGTGAGCACGTGTACGGCTTGGACACCCTCGAATCGCGGACGCTGTTTTCTACGAATAACCCGTTCCTGACCAGCCTGAAGGTAGACCCTTCCTTCGGCGGCGGCTTAGTGGCAACCGATTTCGGACTGCAGAACTCTGAGGCCGACTCCGCCGCCGTGCTGAAAGACGGCCGGGTAGCGGCGGCCGGGGCCGGGTTCAACGGGGACAGCGGGCCGGAGGTGGTCCTGCTGGCCGTCTACAACCACGACGGGTCGCCGAGCAAAAGCTTCAGCGGCGACGGCAAGCTGATCCTCCCGAACGCGATCTTCCAGAAGCTGAACCCGAGCTCGACCAAGAACGAATTAGTCATCCGGCAAACGCCGGACGGCGGCCTGCTGCTCACCGGAACCGGCGGCTTGTACAAGGTGAAGCTCGACGGCTCCGTCGACACCGCGTTCGGCCAAGCCGGCTTCGCCCCGCGCGTCTTGCCCGTGATCGAAGGCGACGCCGGCTTCGACGACTTGCTGAGCAATGGCACGTTCCGGGAGGTCGTCTACGACGGCAAAAACCTCACCCTGCACGAGATTTCCCCCACCGGCCACGATACGACGACCAAGCACATTCCGCTCGCCGTAGGTAATGCGGCCGTCGCTTTCGGCAAGGACGGCGTCACCGTCGCCACCTCAACCGGCGGCGTGTACCGGTACCATTTCGACCTTTCCAAGATCGCCACCTTCGGCTCAGACGGCCGATTATCGATCGATGCGGCCTTCCAGGCCTGGGCCGCCGCCCACGCCCCGTGGCGCAGCGGTGAAGGTGACGGCTCAGCGGCGCTGCACGGGCTCCCGACGTTCACGATTCTGTCAGTCTTCCAGACGCCCAACGGCATCGGCGTGGCAGGCACGTCCGACGGCGTCTCAGACAAGACCATCATCTCGATCGGCGCGCACTGGGATTCCACCGATTTTTCCGCGACGATCAGTAGCACGGGATCGAAGCTCGACTTTGCCACCGGCCCTTACAGCGATATCGGGCCGGGAGGTGATCAATTCGTCGGACGGTTGGGGAGTGATTACGGGAGCTTTGCCGGAACAGTCGTGACGGCCGACGGTATTCAGGTCGGGATCACCTTCCCTTCGCCCTTCATCTCCTACGCCAGTTCGGGAGTCGAGGCCCCGGATCGCAGTTTCTACGTCGTCGGCTACGGCAGCGACGGAGACGACGCGGCGGCGAACCGTTTCGCGATCGGCCGAACCGCCAGCCTTATTGATTCGAACCACAACGGCAAGCTCGACAGCGGCGAACGCTCCGTGACGGCCGACAGCGTCGGCAAGTACACGCTCGACAACCTCGCTCCGGGCAAGTACGACATTAAGCGCGTGCTGCCCAATAGCGCCTACCGCATCACAACGCCCCTGTCGCTGGTTACCGTGGTCGCCCAGGACGAGCTGACGGTTGATATCGGTTCAACCAGCCGGCACTGAGCGTTTTCGCCGAACGCTGGAGCGGACGCCCTGATGGCCGCAACCCGAGCGGACAGCGGATTACGTCGCGCCCGTGTTATCATCCGTCCGAAATGCCGCTGACCGATGAAGACCTCTTTTACGCCCAACGCGGCGACCCGACTGCCACGAGGCTCGTGTTCGCTGAAGCCCTCCCGCAGTGCGGCCGGATTGCGTACTCACTCACCGGTCTCAAAAGCAGCGGGCGCAACGCGCTGAGGAAGCTGGTCAGCAAGAGCAAACAGCAGTTCGACACCTGGCGCGACGCCGGCGAGGTACGGCGATGGTTCCTGCATCAGGCCATCCTGCAGACGCGCGATTATCGCACGCCGCACGGCGTCGACGAAGACGTGCTGATGGAAGGCGTCGGCGGGCCCGATGCGGTGCAGTATCGGGCGCTTATCGCCGGGCTGCGCAAGCTGTCGCCGCAGCAGCAGGAAGCGTTTCTGCTGATCCACGCCGAAGGGATGGACGTTCGGCAGACGGCCGTCGCGATGGATTGCTCGAACAGCGCGGTACAGATCCACTTCGAGCAGGCCTGCAACGCGCTCAGCCCGCTCGCCGGCCCGCATTTCAAGCCGCTGGTCGATTACCTCACGCGTATCCACCGCGGCCAGCAGATCGAGTTGCCGGCCACGCCTGAGCGCCTCGCCGCCCGCATCCGCACCGGCCGCACGCTGCGGCTGATCGGCCGGGTACTGGCGTGGGTGATCGTCCTCGGCTTCATCGCCGCCGTCGCGTACGCGGCGTACGACATTTACCCGCGGATCAAGACCTAGACTTTGCCCATGATCGCCTGGACCTGCTACATCCTCCTGCTGGCCATCCTGATCGCGGGTTGGCTGTTGAACCTGCTCGGCCTACCCGGGCTTTGGGTGATGGTGCTCGGCCACGTCGCCTTCGCGTTCGTCACCGGCTGGGGCGTTTATGTCGGTCCGCCGAGCGTGACCATTTTGCTGGCGTTGGCGATCGCGGCGGAGTTGGCTGAGTTCTTCGCCGGAGCCGCCGGCAGCAAAAAGGCCGGCGGCACGCGGCGCGGAATGATGGGGGCGGTCGTTGGCGGGCTGATCGGCGGCATTGTCGGGTCGGTCGTCATCCCGATCATCATTCTCGGCACGATCGTCGGCGCCGTCGGCGGCAGCTTTATCGGGGCGGCCGTCGTTGAGTGGCTGATCCACCCGGACGAGATGCGGGCCGCCAGAGTCGGCTTTGGCGCCGCCAAAGGCCGGCTGATGGGCATTATCCTCAAGGGCACGATCGGGCTGATCATGGGAATTGTTTCGCTCGTCAGTGCCCTGCCGGTCGGACGGGCCGCCCTGCCCAAACCCGCCCCGGCCATCCCGCCGGCAATCCTCCCAACCACCGGCCCGGCACCGGCCACGCATCCCTCCACCCTTGCCGGCGACCGATAAATCGCTATAGTGATACGTTTCCCCTCGCCAGAAGCGGGGAAACACGCTAGAGGTAAACGCAGAATGATTGAAGCCCTGAAGAGCGACGAGATCGTGAACAAGGTCGGCGGCCGGTTCAAGCTGACGGCCCTGCTGCAAAAGCGCGTGCTGGAACTGATCGACGGCGCCCGCCCGTTGGTCGAGCGCAAAGACGGCATGACCGACCTCGAAGTGGCCATCCAGGAAGTCCTGCAGGACAAGATCGCCATCGACTACGAAGCCAGCGGCATCGTCCCGCCGGATCAAGCTTAAAAAAGACGGAACCGCAGATGACGCAGATTTAAATTTCGAAATCTGCGTCATCTGCGGTTTCTCTTCTTCCACATGACGGACGCCGCTGAAACATCGCCGCTATCAGGACGCGAAATCGTCGTTGGCGTGTGCGGCGGGATCGCGGCGTACAAAGTCGCCGACGTGGTCAGCAAGCTCGTGCAGGCCGGCGCCGGCGTCACCGTCGCGATGACGGCCGACGGGCAAAAGTTCGTCACCCCCCTCACCTTCCAGGCCCTCACCGGCCGGCCCGTGCATACCCACATCTGGTCGACGCACGACAGCGGCGATGTTCAGCACATCAAGCTCACTGAGAAAGCCGATTTGATGCTGGTCGCCCCTGCCACGGCGACGACGATCGCCCGCGTCGCGGCGGGTTTGTGCGATGACCTGGTCAGCCTCCTGATCGCCGCGGCCGCGTGCCCGGTGATGTTCGCGCCGTCGATGAACGACCGCATGTGGGCCAACCCGATCGCGCAGCGCAACGTGCAGACGCTCAAAGACGCCGGCTACGCCTTCGTCGGCCCCGATGCCGGCTGGCTCGCCTGCCGCAACGTCGGCGCGGGTCGGATGAGTGAGCCGGTCGCCATCGTCGACGCAGTGAGTGCCGCCCTGCTCGCCGCTCCTTCGTCGCGCTAATTTTCAATTTTTGCTGTCCCGAGGCGGACGCCCCTGCGCACAATGCGCCCTCCACCGCGCTTTTTGGGCCGAAAGGAGCGTCAATGCCTTACATCACGGTCAAAGACGGCACGCAGATCTACTACAAAGACTGGGGCAAGCCCGGCCAGCCGGCGGTGGTTTTCAGCCACGGTTGGCCCCTGTGCGGCGACGCGTGGGAAAACCAGATGTTTTTCCTGTTTCAGAAGGGCTATCGGGTCATCGCCCACGACCGCCGGGGCCACGGCCGATCGGGCCAGCCGGCGTACGGGAATGAGATGGACACCTATAGCGATGATCTGGCGCAACTGTTCGACATGCTCGACATTCAGAACGCCATGATGGTCGGCCACAGCACCGGCGGCGGCGAAGTTGCCCGCTACCTTGGCCGGCACGGTACCAAGCGCGTCAGCAAGGCCGTTCTCGTCGGCGCCGTCCCACCGCTGATGCTCAAGACCGACAAAAACCCGATCGGCCTGCCCCGCGAGGTGTTCGACGGTTTCCGCCAGGCGGTGATCAAAGACCGGTCGCAGCTGTTTAAAGAAATCCCGCACCCCTTTTACGGCTACAACCGCGCGGGCGCGAAGGATTCGCCCGGAATTCGCGATGCGTGGTGGCTGCAGGGGATGATGGGCGGCTTTATCGGCGAGTACGAATGCATCAAGGCGTTCAGCGAGACCGATTTCACGGAGGATCTCAAGAAGATCGACATCCCCGTGCTGCTGATCCACGGCACCGACGATCAAATCGTGCCGATCGACGCCGCCGCCCGCAGCGGGATCAAATTGCTGCAAAAGGGCACGCTGAAGGAATATCCGAACGCCCCGCACGGGCTGACGGATACGCACAAAGACCAGCTTAACGCCGACTTGCTGGCGTTCCTGCAGTCGCAGTAGGTAGCACGTCTGAGCCGAGCTTATCCAGGGATCAAGCGCCTTCGTTTCCTCCGCGGGGCACGTGGGGGAGCGAATGTCGTTTGCGGGCCCCGAGTGGTTTTGAAACTTATTGGATGTTCGGAATCCGCGATTCGGGTCGTGGCGTCCGGCACGCCCTCTTCGGCTTGCTCCGCCCTATAAAATATGGGTTATCCACACGCAGTATTTTCCCTGTCGTGGAAACCCTTAATTTTTGTACGGCACCTCTAATTTGTTTTTAATCCCGCTCGGTCGGGAAAGGGGTTGCCCGTGTGGTCACGGGCAACCGTTAACACTTCGGAGGCAGTAATGTCCGTTCTCACATCTCGTTCTTCGTTCATGGAAGAGGTCGAACCGCGTCGTATGTTCGCGGCGGTCACCGTTCAGGGCACCGATGCCAATGACAACATCTCCGTCACCATCAGTGGCCCGGCGGTTGTTGTCACCCTGAACGGCGTCCCCACTAGCTACACGGCAGTGCGGTCGATCAGCATCAGCGGCGGCAACGGCAACGACACGATCAACGTCGATGGCGTGATCACCGTCGGCTGCGCGATCAGCGGCAACGCCGGTAACGACACCATCTACGGTGGCAGTGGCAACGACTCCATCACCGGCAACAATGGCTCCGACGTCATCATGGGTTACGACGGTGACGACGTCATCTCCGGCAACGATGGCGCCGACCAGCTCGACGGCGGCGCGGGCAACGATAGCGTCTATGCTACGGATGCCGGCACCAACACCGACGGCGATCAAGATACGCTGTTCCAGTTCTACAGCGACGCGGGCACCGACAACGTGCTGAGCTACTCGGTCACCGAAGACGTGCTGCGTCACTCGATCGTGAGCTAGTCGGATCGCTTCTAACGGTTTGGTAGAAGGGGCTCGTCGCTTTGCCGCGACGAGCCCCTTTTATTGCTTCAGTGAGGAATCTAATACCGCCTATCGCAACCGACGGCGCAGCAATTCGATCTGCCCGAGCATTTCTTCGATCTGGGCGTTGATGGCCCGCCGATCCGCCTGAGTGCGCGCGTGCTCGATGCGCCGCCGAGCCTGGCGAATCAGGAAAGTCAGCCGCTCGATCTGCGAAATGGTTTCGGCTTCGATGTTCGTGCAGTCAATCATCCGTGAAAACCCTCCGGAACTCACTGCTCCACCCATTCTATGCCGCAAAACGTTGGGCCTTTGTGAAGGCCCTGTCAGAAGCAGATCAATTACTTCGGCGAACGATCCGGGCCGGGCAGCCGACCACGGTGGCCGCTGGCGGAACGTCGCGGATCACCACGGCCCCCGCGCCGACGACCGCCCGCGGGCCGATCGTCAGGCACTGGATCACCGCCGCCCCAAGCCCGATGAAGGCCCCTTCCTCCACGCGCACCCGCCCCGCCAGGCGAGCCCCAGGCGCGACGTGAACCGCCTCGCCCAGAAAACATTCATGATCGACCGACGCCCCGGTATTGATGATTGTCGAATCCCCCACCGTCGCGTCCGTGCAAACGATCGCTCCCGCCGCCACCACGACATTGCTGCCCAGCGTCGCGGAACCTGCGACCACGGCGGCCGGGTGAATGGCTGTCGCCAGTTCGAATCCCGCACTCCGCGCCTCGGCCGCGCACTGCTGGCGGACCCGGTTGTCGCCGATTGCCACAATCGCACCACGCGCTTTGCTTCGTAGCTTATGCAGCAAGTTCAAGCCCCCCAGCACCTCGACGCCGCCGATCCGCGTGCCGTGCAACCGCGCATCGGCGTCGAGAAACCCGATTGGCCGATGCTTGCCCTGGCACTGGACGATGTCCAGGACCACTTTTCCGTGACCGCCCGCGCCGATTAACACAATATCCATCGGGATGCACCCTAAGTGTAGACCCTGATTGAGGGATTACAACGACATTTCGCTCCGCCGGAGGATAGATACAATGGCTCGTCCGCCGATGAAACTGCGACTGAGCAAGACTTTTCGTTTCGAAGCCGCCCACCTGCTGCCGACCTTCCCCGAAGGCCATAAGTGCCGCCGGCTGCACGGCCATTCGTTCAAATTCGATGTCATCGTCGAGGGCGATGTCGACCCGGCCAAAGGGTTCCTGATCGATTACGGCGAGATCAAACGCATCGGCGACCCGATCGTGAAGGAGCTCGACCATTTCTACCTCAACGACGTCCCCGGCCTGAGCAACCCCACGAGCGAAATGATCGCCGTGTGGCTCTGGAACCGCATCCGCCCGCACCTGCCGCTGCTGTCGATGATCCGCGTCCACGAAACCTGCACCAGCAGCTGCGAATATTCGGGCGAGTGAGCGATTGGCGTTCAAGCCTTTCCCACGCCGGGGCAACGCCCCGGTTTCTGCGTGTGACAGAAAGACAAAGAATCCGCGGCGTTGCCCCGGCGTGGGAGAAATAATTCCTACGTCGCGACCGTTGTACGAGCGATGCGGGTCGCTTGTTTTGTTCTTCTGACGCTGACAGCGCACGCATTCGCGTCCTCAAAGCCGCTGGACTTGGATTGGAAGGATGCGACGCGCGATCGCGTAGTGCCCGTTCGCGTCTACCTGCCAACGGATGCGAAACCGGCACCGGTCGTCATCTTCTCCCACGGCCTCGGCGGGTCGCGCGAGGGATACAGCTTCCTTGGCACCTACTGGGCCGACCACGGCTATGTGGCAGTCCATGTGCAGCACGTCGGCAGCGATACCTCGGTCTGGCTCGGTGCCGGTGCGAAGGCCCGTGAGCGGCTGACCGCCGCCGCCAATCCCAAAGAACTGACCGAGCGCGTGGCCGACGTCAAATTCGCGCTCGACCAACTGACGTCATTGAACAACGATCCGAAAAGCCCGCTGCACGCCCGGCTCGACCTGGCGCATATCGCCATGGCCGGCCACAGTTTCGGCGCGAGCACGACGCAGGCGCTGATGGGCGAAGTTTTTCCGGTCAAGGCGACGCAAACCTGGGCCGACCCGCGGATCTGTTGCGCGATCGTGATGAGCCCCTCGCCGCCCGAACGCCGGTCGCGTACGGATGCAGCGTTCGGCAAGATCACGATGCCGGTGCTCTACATCACCGGCACGAAGGACGACTCCCCCATTGGCGACATCAAAGCCGCCGACCGCCCGCTGCCCTACGAATCCTCACCGCCGGGCGACAAATATCTGATCACGTTCACGGACGCCGACCACATGGTCTTCGCCGGCGCCCCGCGGCTGCGGGGCGCGCTGCGCGAGATCGATAAGACCGATCAGCCGCTGATCCAGAAGGCGACGACGGCGTTCCTCGACGCGTACCTGAAGGGGGACGCGTCGGGGAAAACGTATTTGCGCGACGGCTTCGCAAAAGAAGCCGGCCCATCGGCGACGGTGCAGGCGAAATAACCCTGTTTTTCCGCCGACTTCTCATCAGCCCGGCGGTAGGATTTCGGACCGTCGCCAACCCTGGAAACGCCCGTCCGGTCCCTCTCCCTGTGGGAGAGGTTAGGTGAGGGCAGGCTGAAACAGGGGAGAAAAGAACGGGTTCGCCGGCAGTGAATAAGGGGGCCCGACGCCCCATCCAACTTAATGTACGCCTCGACTTTTCCTCTTCGGCCTGCCCTCACCAACCTCTCCCACGGGGAGAGGCTAAGTGTCTCGCCGCTTCGCGGCATCGATGTGAGGAGGCGCTGCGCGAAAACGGGTTTCGAAAAAACAAACCCAATTTCCGGCCCAACCTAGGATACGGCCAATGGTTACGAAACCGCCACCGCTACAAACTCCCTGCCTGCCGTAGCATCCCGCCGTCGATGAACGTGGTGCTGCCGGTCATATAACCGCCCTTCTCGCTGGCGATAAACACGGCAAGATCGGCGATCTCCTTCGGCTGGCCCCACCGGCTCAGGGGGATCTCGGCCATGAGTTGCTTTTCCATCTCCGGGTTGGCCTGCACGTCGGCATCGATGTCGGTGTAAACCGCCCCGGGGCCGATGTTGTTTACGGTGATCTTGTGCTTGGCCAGCTCGACTGCGATCGTCCGGGTCATCATCCGCATCCCGCCCTTGGCTGCGCAATAGGCGGCGTTGGTGAGCATCGGCAGGTCTTCATGCACCGATGAGATGTTGATAATTCGCCCGCCCCCACCCTGCTTCACCATCTGCCGGGCAGCGATCTGGCAGCAGAGCCACGGGCCGCGGAGGTCGATCTTGATGATCTTGTCGAACTCTTCGAGCGGGAAATCGAGGAAATCGAACTTCTTCTCGACGGCGGCGTTGTTGACGAAGATGTCGAGCCGGCCGAACTCCTTCACGGCGAAATCGACCATGGCCTGCACCTGTTTTTCATCCGAAACGTCCGCCTTGAACGGCTTGGCCCGCCCGCCGGCCTTGGTGATCTGGTCGACCGTCTCATCCCCCGGCGTGTGGGCGCCGACGTTCACGACGACCGCCGCCCCCTCCGCCGCCATTGCGACGGCGATGGCTTGCCCGATCCCGCGTGCCGACCCGGTGACGATCGCGACTTTGTTCTGCAGTAACATGGCCAGACTATAGCCCGCCCACTTTCGTCTCGGCCGGGCTAACATGAGGCTCACATGCTCCTTCGCCTTGTCCTGGGCAATTTGTTCGCCCGTAAAACCCGCACCGTGCTCACCTGCCTGGCCGTCGCGATCAGCGTTTCGCTGGTGGTGGCGATGACCAGCGGAATCGCCGCGTTCGAAAATGCGGCCATGGGCTTCATGGACCAATACATGGGGGCCGTCGACGCGACGATCTCCAAGCCCGGGGCGACCGGCAAGGATTTGCCGCAATCGCTGCTAAGCGGGTTCCGCGCCGACCCGCGCATCCGCTCGGCCAGCGGACGACTGCAGAGCGAAGTGACGCTGCCGAGCGACCAGCCGAACCAACTGCAGCTCGGCCGAGTCGTCGTCACGGGCGTGGAGCGCGGCCAGGATCCCGTGCTCGAATGGATGAAGCTCGAGGCCGGCCGCTGGTTCGAGCCGGGCGAACGCGCGGCGGTGATCGACCAGTCCTTTGCCCAGCGCACCCACACCCAGCCCGGCGGCACGATGGAAATCGTGGGCCCGCACGGCAACCTGAAGCTGCCGGTCGTCGGCATCGTGCACAAGCCGGGCCTGTTCGCCGGCTTCGAAAGCACCGCCTACGTGCCACTGGCAGACGCGCAGAAATTCCTGTTCGGCGACGACAACCCGAATCGCCTCAGCCAGATCCGACTGCAGTTCAAACCCAACATCGACGCGGCCGGCTACCTGAAGGAGATCACCGAGAAGCTGCATCAACAAGACCCGCAGATCCGCGTCCGCTCCACGAAGGAATCGCGCAAGGACATGGACCGTAACTTCATGACCCTGCGCCTGTTCGCCCTGCTCGGCGGCGCGGTCACCCTCGTGGCGGCGATGTTCATCATCGTTTCGACCCTGTCGATGGGCCTGCTCGAGCGGCAGCGCACACTGGCAATGCTGCGGGCCGTCGGCATGACGCGGGGTGGCGTGGCGAAGATGGTGATGCTCGAAGGCCTGGGCCTGGGCGTGTTCGGCATCGCCATCGGCACGCCGATCGGCTTCGGCCTGTCGTTCATCGTGGTACTGGTGCTGCGGAAATGGTTCCAAGGAATCTATCCAACCCTCGACCCGCTCGGCTTCGCCGCCGCCAGCACGGCGGCGATGGCGGCCTCACTGGTCGCAAGCCTGCTGCCGGCGTGGCAGGCGACACGGGTCGATCCGCTCGAAGCCCTCGGTGCCGCCGGCCAGCCGGAGCGCAGCACACCGGCGTTCTGGCCGACGCTCGCAGGGCTCATCGGCATCAGCCTCGATCCGCTGCTTCTGTTCCTCCCGCTGCCGATCGATCACGCGCGGGAACTACGGTTCTACGGCCACTTCATCCTCGGTGTCCCGGGGCTGATGTTCGGCTTTTTCCTGCTCGGGCCGGTGTTCATCTATGTCGTGTCGCACCTTCTGACCGGGCCCATTTCGCTGCTGCTGCGATTGCCCGTCGGCCTGGTGAAAGAGCAGTTCTCGACCGGCCTGTGGCGCAGCGCCGGCACCTGCACCGCGCTAATGGTCGGCCTGGCTGTGCTGACGGTGATGCAGATCCAGGGCCGATCGTCGCTGAACAGTTGGAAGCTGCCGACGCGGTTCCCGGACGTGTTCCTGTTCACCCGCTCGCTCAGCGGTTTGTCGCCGCAGCAGCAAGCGAAGATCGCCAATTCGCCCGAACTGGTGAAGGACGACGTGATGCCGATCGCCACGTTCGCCCCGGAAGTCGGCCCGGGCATATTCGGCCTGCTCGGAACGCGGCTGCCAGGTAACACGATGTTTGTCGCGATCGACCCGGCCAAAGGATTCCGCCTGATGGAGCTCGATTTCCGCCAAGGATCGGCCGAGGAATCCGCCAAGCTGCTCGGCCAGGGCGGCTACGTACTCATCACTGAGGAATTCCACAAACTCAAGAACCTGAACAAAGGCGACACGCTCAAGCTCAAGAGCAACACGAAGGGCTTGGTCGAATTCAAAATCGCGGGTGTCGTCTGGTCGCCGGGGATCGACGTAATGGTCAACTCTTTCGACCTCTCTCAGCAGGCCGAGCAGCAGAGCATGGCCTGCGTGTTCGGCTCGCTCGCCGACGCGAAGAAGGATTTCGGGGTGACGAATGTCTATCTCATGTGCGGCAACTTCAGGCAACTCGGCGTGCCGAAGGAAAAGCTGCTCGATGCGTTGCGCAAGGAACTCGGTGATAACGCGCTGCACATCGCCGATGTGCGGATGCTCAAAGCGACGATCGAAGGCGGCATGCGTCACATGCTGATGGCCGCCAGCCTGATCGCGTGGGGGGCGCTACTGGTGGCCAGCCTGGGCGTGACGAACACGATCATCGCCGGCATCCGCACGCGGATGTGGCAGTTCGGCATTCTTCGGGCGATCGGGCTACCGCGGGGGGCGATGATGCGGATGGTGTTCGTCGAAGCCCTGCTGCTCGGCGGCGTCGGGGCGGCGATGGGGCTGACGTGCGGCGGCGTGATGACGATCAATGCCCGGCAGATCCTGACGCTCACGATCGGCCACCGCCCGGATCTGTCGATCCCGTGGCAAACGATCGGCCTGGGGGCATCGGCCGTCATCCTCGTCAGCCTGCTGGCAAGCGTGATCCCGGCCCTGCGGCTGGCGCGGACACAACCGCTCGCCCTGCTGCAGGCGGGTCGGTCGGCGGCGTGAGGATTTTGGAGAAGCGAACCGTAGGGCACGCTATTGCGTGCCGTGTGCACCAGCGGCACGCAATAGCGTGCCCTACGGGAAATTAAAGGTGAGCCAGCCGCTGGTTGAGCGAGTTCTGATCGATGTTTTCGACCTGGAACGTCTTGCGCACCTTGTAGTGGCCGCGGAGCAGCGCGATGCGATACGCCGGAATGCCGGTCTTTGCGGAGACGAAGTTGATAATCGTGCCGTTGGCCTGGCCGTCTTCGGCGTCGTGGATGACTTCGACGACGACCTCGCCGTTCTGGAAGCCCACCAGCCGGTCGGCGGCGGAGGAGGCGATGATGCGGGCGTCGAAGATCGCGGTCGTCGGCTTGGCCGGAGCGGCCGTTCCGCCTTTGCCGGCCGGGGCGAGTGCGGGCGTCGGCGTCGAATCCTCTTCGTCGTCCGGAACATATTCCGGCGCGGCGATGCCGGGCATCTGGTCCGCTTCGGCGACCGAGTGCAAATCGACGGCGTCCATGCTCTTCAGCTGTCTGTCGTCGATGTCGCCGGCCAAGCGCATGCCGGCCGACCGGGCGGCTTCCTCGGCGTTGGCCAGTTCCAGCTCTTTGAACGGCGTCACCGGCATTCGGAAGGCAACCCAGAAGGTGCGATAAAAGCGCACCAGCGGATCGTGCCGGTCCTGCTTGGCGATGAATTTGGCCACTTGGTAAAAGAACCATGCGGCGGCCAGCACGATGAGTTCGATGCTGAGCAGCCACTCAAGAGGCCCGAAATTTTCCCAGATGAAATCGGTGTACGACATGTTCGTCTCGCGGCCCAACGAAGGGAGGCTGAGGCTTTACTCGGATGCCGCCGCGCGGCGGGCCTCACGGAGGGCGGCGAACGACGACTGAATCAGCCGACGCCCCAGCGCCCAGACCACGAACGCGCAAACGATGTAGTAGATGCACCGGGCGATGCACCAACCGATGAAGGCCGCCTGGAGCGCACCTTTCGTCGCGTCCGGCTGCTGGCGGACCTGATCAATGATCTTTTGGAAATCTTCAAACATTCAATACTGCCCCGGAGAGGTGTAAAAGCGACCTACTTCCAATTGTAGTTCGGAACGCTCGCCCAATGCAACTTTTCCCCTAACGCCTGCCAATCACGCGCGGTGGGATTCTCGACCAGCATCAACGGCTGATCGGCCCGGCGAATGACGACGCGATCCCCTTTGTTCAAATTACAGGGGGCCTGCCCGTCGACCACCAGTTCCGTGCCGCGGTTCACGCGGTTGCACGTCATGACGACCGTTTGTTCGCCCCCGAGGACGATCGGCCGAAACGAAAGACTGTGAGGACACAACGGGGTTAGGCACATTGCGTTGATTTGTGGGCTCAGAATCGGCCCACCCGCCGAAATGTTGTACGCCGTCGACCCGCTGGCGGTGCAAAGAATCATGCCGTCGCCGAAATACCGCACGCCCTGCCCGTTATCGGTCCCTACGGTGAGCTCGATCATCCGGAACGGGCTGCCGGCGGTGATGACCGCGTCATTCAGTGCCCGGGACGTCCAACTGCAGCACTTCGCGACCGCCGCCTTATCCAGCGGATCGCAGGTTGTCCCGGCGGCGAGTACCGACGCCTGGATCATCAGCCGCGGTTGTAGCGGAAGTTTGCCGTCGATCGCGTCCTGCACGCTGCCCGGCGAATGCTCCGCCGAGAACGAGGCCAGGAACCCGAGACGTCCGAAGTTGAAGCCCATGACCGGAACCTGACGTCCGCCCAGCCGCCGCGCGACCGACAGTAGCGTGCCGTCGCCGCCCATGACCACGATCAGGTCGACGTCGATCGTGGAAAGATCGAAGTTGCGGTCGTCCTCGATACCAAGGCAATCGACGCGGCCCTTGAGCCAGGGCACGAGCGCATCGACGGCCGGCTTCACGTTCGGCTTGGCAAGATTGGCGACGACCAGCACTTTCATCGGGAGCCAGTGTCGCGGGCGCGACGCCACTCGGCAAGCGCGAACATTTTGAAGGAGGGAATCGGAAGAAATAGAAACGACAATCGCCGCAGAAGACGACCGGGTATCGACGGCACAGAATCGGGACCGTTTATGGCTGCTTCCTCTCGGACCTGACCAGGTTCACGGCCGACCCTTGCATCGGCCCGGCCGTCGTCTGCGGCGACGGTCGAGTCGCGCATCATACCTCGGGCGTCGCCAGATGCCAATCACGCATTCGAGGGAGCCGCCAGCGCTGCTTTCTTCTGCGCCGGCCAACGCAACAGCTCGCCGCCGCGGCGGAAGAAGGCGTCGTCGAGGCCGAGTCGCCGCTTGATCGCGATATCGCGGGCGAACCAGTTCCGCTGCTCCCACAACTGCATCGCCGCCTTGGGCCCCAGATAGCGCACCGGCGGCACCGGCTGCACCGGCCAGTCGCTGCCGTGGACCAGCTTGGCCCGCAGACGCTCGTCCTTCAGCACCAGCCCGTAGGCGTACGACCGCAGCGGCCAATTGAGCGCGGCGGTGTCGCCGTAGAAATTTTCGTACTCCAGCGCCATGCGGGCGAACTTTTTCAGGTAATCGTGATGGCCGATGACCGATCGCGTGCCGCAATGGGCCGCCAGCACCGTCACCCCCCGCCGCAGCGCCGGCTGCAGCAGCAAGGGATCGGCACAGTGGTTGACGTTCGGCAGCATCGTCTCGCCGCCCGTGTGCGACAGCAGCGGCAGCTTGTAGTGGGCCAATGCTTCGTAGAACGGGAAACACTTCGGATGGCTCGGATCAATCCCCTGCGTGATCGGCAGCCACTTCACCAGCACGGCCCCGCGGGCCACGCACCGTTCGAGTTCGGCGATGACGTCTTTGCGGTACGGATGGATCGACGCGCCGAACAGCACCTTCGGCTGCCGCTGGGCCAGCGCGGCGACGCAGTCGTTTTCTGTCATCAGGTGCGTGTCGGCCTCGTTGAGCGTGCCGTCGAGTTCGTAGACGGCATCGAAGGCGAGCACCACGGCGGCGTCCAGCTCCGTTACCGCGTTCAGCTGCCGGACGAGGGCGGCCTCAAAACTGTCATCGAACTCCGGGCCGCTCGGATTCAGACCGAACTTCCACTTCAGGTAGCGGAACGATAGCGACTTTAGCAGTTCCGGCGACATCTTCCCGCGACCGGGGGTGTTGGCGGACAGGTGAACGTGGCAATCGACGATCATGAGCCGGGCACTCTACACGCCCTCGCGTGCGTTGCGAACGTACGAAGGCTAAAGTGTGAGCCGTGTCGCGAATTCGCATCAAATTCTGTGGCGTCACCAACCCCGGCGACGCCCGTGCCGCCGCCGCCGCGGGGGCCGACGCCGTCGGCATGATCGTGCACGCCAGGAGCAAGCGGCTGATCGATCTGCCGACCGCCGCAGCCGTGACCGCCGCCCTGCCGCCCTACGTGGCGTCGGTCGGCGTGTTCGTCGACGCTTCGCCGGAGCAGGTGCGCCAGATCGTTTCCGGTGCACATCTGACCGCCGCCCAGCTTCACGGCGACGAGACGCCGGAAATCGCCGCCGCCTGCGGTGGCAAGGTGATCAAGGCCATCCGCGTCGACGAGAAGGTGCTGGAAACACTGGCCCTGTGGCGCGACGCCATCCACTCCGGCGTCTGTAAAAATGTCATCGGCCTGCTGCTAGAGTCCGCCGTCGCCGGCCAATCCGGCGGGACGGGGGTGGCGAACGACTTCGACGGCATCGCCAAGCTGAAAGCCTACGGCGCCTTCCACGACCTGCCACCGATCCTGCTTTCCGGCGGCCTGACGCCAGAGAACGCCACACATGCCGCGAACCTCGTTCGGCCGTATGCCGTCGACGTCAGCAGCGGGATCGAGGAATCGCTCGGCAAAAAATCGGTCGAAAAAATGAACCGCTTCGCCGCCGCCATCGCGTCATTGTGACGGCGCATCGGCGGCCCGCTCGTATGCATGCGGGATCACCACAATCAGCCGCTCGCGTTGCTCGCTCGGGGTATCCAGCAGCAGGAATCGGCTGCCGATCGAGGTCGTCACCTTTGCTTCGACGGAGGGCGCGATGATCAGCGCGTATTGCAGCGGAAGGTCGGTCGATAGCCCCATGTCGTAGTGCTTCTCTTCGGACGTGTAGGAAATTTCACGATCGGGCTTGCCCGGCGTCAGGCTGTATTGCAGCTTGCGCTCGCGCGACCGCACCATCGGGGTAAAGGCCAGCCGGATCTTGTCCGGATTGCGCGGTGTTGTTTCGAATGAAAAATCGAGGAAATTATCACACTTCTCGTACGATCGGCCGACGAGTTCGTTGGAGCGGTTGAGGTAGAAAAGCACTTCGCTCTCCACATCCTTCGTCACCGGCAATTCCATCTGCCGGCCGGCGGTGCCTTGGATGACGGTGCGGGTTCCCTTGCGATCCTGGATCTCCTGAGACACAGCACCCAGGTCGCCGATCGGCATCGTGCCGACGCGCAAACCATTCTTGAACAGCACGTCGTACGTCGGCAGATCGAGGGCCTGCTCGTTCACGCGCTTCCAGAATGCCTCGTCGGTACTGACGCTGAACCGCGGCAGCTGAATCTCCCACAGTTCGATCGAATACAGGAACGACCGGGCCGGCTGCGCGTCCGCCGGGTGGGCCGGGGAGTCTTCGACGATCGGCGCTGCCGGCTTCGTCGCCGGGATGTACGGCTTGTAGACCTCGGGCGCGATTGTCGGCGCCGCCACCGGTGCGGGCGCTGGCGGCGGCGCTTTGCCGGCGCAGCCGAACAGCCCGGCCGCGAGCAGCGGCAGGCAACGCAGGACCGGTCGCGCCGTCAGAGGGCGGCAATCAGATCGAGCACGCGGTCGACACCCTCGTTCCACAGCCCCTCCGGGATATTGATCGGCGGCGCCAGGCGGATCACCTTCTTCGCCGTCAGGTTGACGATCAGCCCCTTGGCCAGCGCTTTATTCGTGAAATCGGTCGGTTCATCGCGCAGTTCGACGCCGATGAACAGGCCGTGCCCGCGCACGTCGGCGACCTTCGGCGAAGCGGCGGCCCGCAGTTTCGTCATCGCCGCCCCGCCGAGTTTGCCGGCGTAGTCGACGAGGCTTTCCTTTTCGATCACGTCGAAGATCGTGCGAGACACCGCCATGCAGATCGGATTGCCGCCGAGCGTACAGCCGTGCTTGCCGGGCGTGAGCTGCGCCGCGACGTCGGGCCGGGCCCACATCACCCCGACGGGCAGGCCGCCGCCGACGGCTTTGCCCAGCGTCATCATGTCGGGCAGCACGCCATCGATCTGGTGCGCGAACCACTTGCCGGTTCGGCCGCAGCCGGTCCAGACCTCGTCCAAAATCAGCGAGAGCCCGTGGCGGTCGCACAGTCCGCGGATCGCCTTCACGTGGCCGGGCGCGAAGACGTTGATGCCGCCCTCGCCCTGGATCGGCTCCATGATGATGCAGCAGGTTTCGTCATCGATCGCCGCATCGACGGCCTTCAGGTCGTACGGATCGACGTTCGTGAACCCCGGCACCGGCGGGCCGAAGCCCTCTTTGACTGCCGGGTTGCCGGTGGCGGCGATCATCGCCAGCGATCGGCCGTGGAAGCTGCGGATCAGTGAAACGGTCTTCCACCGCTTCCCGCCGTTCGCCAGGCCGCGCAGGCGGGCGAGCTTCACCGCGGCTTCGTTCGCCTCGAGCCCGCTGTGGCAGAAAAACGCCCGGCCGTCGAAGGCGTGGGCTTTGAGCTTTTCGGCGAACTCGATCTGCGGCGTCGTGTAGAGCGCGTTGCCGACGTGCCAGAGTTGCTGCGCCTGCTTCGTCGCCGCTTCAACGAGTGCCGGATGGCAATGCCCCAGCACACAGCCGCCAAAGCCGGCGAACAGGTCGAGGTATTGCTTGCCTTCCGCGTCCCACACGTGGCTGCCTTCACCGCGCACCATCACCACCGGCGCGCGGCCGTAGTTCTTCATCAGGGTGGTGTCGGCCCGGTCGAGCCAGTATTGCGTGTCGGTCATCTGTATCCTCAAAACTGCCGAATCGAATGAGGCGGCATGCTATCACATCCGGTTTCCATCGCGAAAGAAGCGGTCGGCCGGTATCGTGCCGGGGCATGAAGCTGCGATTCGGCATCCTCGGGACCGGGAATATCGCCAAGCAGTTCGCGACCGGCGTCACCAAATCCACACTCACCACACTCACCGCCGTCGGTTCTCGTACGTCGGCGGCGGCCGAAGCGTTCGCGAAAAAGTACGGCATCGCCAGTGCCCACGGCAGCTACGAGGCGCTGCTGGCCGACTCCTCGGTCGACGCGATCTACGTCTCGCTGCCGAACAACATGCACCACGAGTGGACAATCAACGCCCTTCGAGCCGGCAAGCACGTGCTGTGCGAAAAACCGATCGCCACCACCGCCGCCGAAGCCGAAGAGATGTTCGACGTCGCCGAGCGCAGCGGCCGGATGCTCGTCGAAGCGTTCATGTACCGCGCTCACCCGCAAACGCTCGCCGCGGTGAAGGCCGTCCGCGACGGTGCCATCGGCAAGGTCCGCGTCATCCGCACCAGCTTCTGCTACCGCACGCGGAAGATCGAAGGCAACATCCGATTCGACTCGGCGTTGGCCGGCGGGGCACTGATGGACATCGGCTGCTACTGCCTCGATTTTTCACGGCTCATCGCGGGCGGCGAGCCGACGGGCGTTTCGGCGGAAGGGCTTATCGGGTCGCAAGGCGTTGACACGCTCGTCAGCGGCAGCCTGAAGTTCGGCGACGATTGCGTGGCCAACTTCGTCTGCGGCATGATCGCACAGGCCGATAATGCCGCGCTGATCTGCGGCGAAGACGGCTGGATCCGCATCCCCGTTCCCTGGAAACCGACCGGCCAATGCGGCTTTACCATCGAGCGGCAGACCCCGCCGAAACAGGACGGCGCCGCGACCTCGCGGCCCCCGCTCGAGCGGATCGATCTGGTCGAGCCACGCGACGTCTACGGCATCGAGGCCGACGCGTTCGCTAACACCGTCATAAACAGCGCAGCTCCTTTCATGTCGAGGTCCGATAGCCTGGGAACGATGCGGCTTCTTGAGCGAGTTGGTGCCATCATCCGTGCGTGATACATTCTGCCCACCCTATGCAAGAGAAGGTCGCGCTCATCACCGGTATTACCGGCCAGGACGGAAGCTACTTGGCTGAGTTGCTCCTCTCCAAAGGCTACGTCGTTCATGGCCTGATTCGGCGGAGCAGTTCGTTCAACACCGAACGCATCGACCATCTCTACCAGGACCCACACGAGAGCGGCCGCCGGCTGACGCTGCACTACGGCGACCTCGTCGACGGCATCGGGCTGCGCGAAGTGCTGACCCGCGTGAAGCCGAGCGAGATCTATAACCTCGCCGCCCAGTCCCACGTGCGCGTCAGCTTCGATCAGCCCATTTACACTGTGCAGTGCGACGCGCTCGGCACGATGAACCTGCTCGAAGCCATCCGCGACGTTCAAAACACCACTGGCCGGCAGATCCGGTTCTACCAGGCCAGCAGCAGCGAGATGTACGGCAAGGTGGTTGAGACACCGCAGACCGAAAACACCCCTTTCTACCCTCGCAGCCCGTACGCATGCGCAAAGGTCTACAGCTATTGGCAGACGCTGAACTACCGTGAGGCCTACGGCATGTACGCCTGCAACGGCATCCTGTTCAACCACGAAAGCCCGCGCCGCGGTGAGACGTTCGTCACCCGAAAAATCACCCGCGCCGCCGGCCGGATCAAAATGGGGCTGCAGAAGAAGCTGTACCTCGGCAACCTCGATGCGAAGCGCGACTGGGGCTTCGCCGGCGACTACGTCGAGGCCATGTGGCTGATGCTTCAACAGGACAAGGCCGAGGACTACGTCATCTCCACAGGCGAAACGCACAGCGTGCGCGAGTTCCTGGATGAAGTATTCGGCGCTCTCGAACTCAACTGGAAAGACTTCGTCGAAACCGATCCGCGATACCTTCGGCCGACCGAAGTGGACCTCCTTTTGGGCGATTTCACCAAGGCCCGCACGCAGCTCGGCTGGAGCCCCAAAGTCACGTTCAAGGCATTGGCCAAAATGATGACCGAAGCCGATCTGGAACTAGCCAAGAAAGAAGCGTACCTCGCCAAGCGGACGGCATCATGATCAGCACCAGCGACACCATCCTCGTCACCGGCGGCAGCGGCTTTCTCGGCAGCGTCGTCTGCCGACAGCTGCGCGAGCTCGGCTTCACCAACATCGTTGTGCCGCGGCGCGCGGAGTACAACTTGGTCGAGCAGGACGTCGTCGAATCGCTCTACGAACGCTTCCGCCCGGACGTCGTGCTGCACCTTGCCGCGGAAGTCGGCGGCATCGGCGCGAACCGCGATAACCCGGGCCGGTTCTTCTACGCCAATCTCGCGATGGGCATGCACCTGATCGAGCAGGCCCGCGTTCGCACGATCAAGAAATTCGTACAGGTCGGCTCCATCTGCGCTTACCCGAAGTTCACTCCCGTTCCCTTCCGCGAAGAAGAGTTGTGGAACGGCTATCCGGAAGAAACCAACGCTCCGTACGGCATCGCGAAGAAGGCACTGCTGACGATGTGCCAGTCGTATCGCGAACAGTACGAGCTTGACGCCATCTACCTCCTTCCCGTCAACCTCTACGGCCCGAACGACAACTTCCACCCGCACAGTAGCCATGTCATCCCTGCCCTGATTCGCAAGTGCGTGGAGGCCCGCATTAAAGGCGCCGATCACATTACGGCCTGGGGCACGGGGAAGGCGACGCGCGAATTTTTGTATGTCGATGACTGTGCCGAAGGCCTCGTTACCGCGATGCTGCGGTACGACTCGCCGGAGCCGATCAACCTCGGCAGCGGCCGGGAGATTTCGATCCGCGATCTGACGGAACTGGTGGCCAAGCTCAGCGGTTTCACCGGCGAGATCCGCTGGGACGCCACCAAGCCCGACGGCCAACCGCGGCGATGCCTCAATGTCAGCCGTGCCGAAAAAGCGATGGGCTGGAAAGCGAAAACAAGCTTCGAAGACGGCCTGCGGAAGACAATTGCCTTCTTCGAAGCCCACGCCGACGCCCCGCCGGAACGGGTTTACTAGCATTCGACGCGGCATCGTCGGCTCCCTAAAGTGATCCCATGAAAATCGCCATGGCCAGTGGTGGCATTGCCGCCACCAATGCCTACCTGATCACCGACGAATCGACTGGCCATTGCGTGATCTTCGATGCACCCGATCACACCGTTCAGCCGCTGATCGACGAGATCAAGAAGCAAGGCTGGACACCCATCGGCCTATGGCTGACACACGGCCATTTCGATCACGTGGCCGACCACCAAGTGGTGCGCGACGCATTCCCGAGCATCAAAATCCTGATCCACAAGCTCGACGAGCCGAAGCTGGTCAATCCCAGCACGCGGTTCTTCCAACTCCCCTTCTCGATCCCGGGCCATGCCGACGGATACTTGAGCGACGGCGACGAACTACAGATCGGTAGCCTCGGCTGCCGTGTGCTCCACACGCCCGGCCACTCGCCGGGGCACGTCTGCTTCTACTTCGAAAACGACGGCCTGCTGATCGGCGGCGACCTGATCATCGGCGGTGCGATCGGGCGCTATGACTTGCCCGATTCGAACTTCGAAGACCTGCAGGCGAGCGTCATCAAGGTGATGAAGCTTCCCGATCCCACCCAACTGCTCCCCGGCCACGGCCAGCCGAGCCGGCTGGGGGAGGAACGGCGGGATAACGGCTTCGTTCAGCAGATTCTCGGGAGCGTGTAGCGACTTGGAGGGCGTCACTCAGTGACGTTTCTTCGAACGCGAAAAGAAGCGTCACTGAGTGACGCCCTCCAGGCGCGATATCAATGCGGCGTCGCCAGAATCTCGAGCAACTCATTCCCGTCCAGCGTCACCCGCACAACCGCCGACCCGTCGGGGTTGTACTGCGTCTGGTAGACGCGGGCCTGGTCGACCGCGGCATTGACCGAGCGATCCCCCAGCTTCGCCGTGGCCTCGCCGACCGTTTGGCCATCTTCCAGTTTCAAGGCGATTATCTGTTTTCGCAGCGCCTCACGGGCGGCGGTTTCGGCGCGACGGGCCGCATGCAACGCGCTGCCGCCCGAGGCCGATTTGCCCTCGGCGGTGAAGGTTTCACCCGCCCACGACGGCGCTTGGCGCAGCGCGACCAGCGCCCGCGGCATCGGCGTCGGCGGCAATTGCACGCTCGCCCGGCCAACGACCACATCCGGCATCGAGAACACCTTGTCGTGGATCGCCTGCGTCTTCTCCGATTGCGATGTGATCGACGGGCTCAGCTGCGCCTGCAGCACGTCGCTCAGCCCCTGTTTGTCGAGGTAGACGCTCAGCTGCATCTCGCGCTGATCGGTCATCACCACGCGGGTGGCCGGCATGGTGTCGGCCCAGGCGACGAGGCGGCTGCGCGAATCGGGCGAGGTGAAGTTCGCGGCGGCGGTGCTGTTGTTCGGGCCGACGGGGATGGAAGACGCCTGATCGACGATCGTGCCGCTGGCGTTGGCCCGGGCGCGGGTGGCGGCGTCGAGGCGTTGCTGATCGGGAATCGACGCCCACGCCGTCGGCCGAAGCGTGGTGACGACGCTGGCGACGTGCGAAGCGGGGATCGCCTGGCCGAGCCCCTGCAGGCTGCGGCCTTCCCATTGGCGGGCGAAGCGCTCCATCACGTCCTTCTGCAGACCCGCCGCGAGGCCGGCAACCCGTACTTTTTCGATGAACGACGACGCCGGCAGCCGCATGGCGACCTGAACGATATCATCGCCGATCCACCGCGGCTGGCCGACGAGCTGTGCGCCGCTAAGAACGCCATCGACGTCGATCAGCGGCTTCGTCGCGTTCAGCGAGCGGATGGTAACGTTCGGCGCCACCGGCACCGCCAGCACCTGGCTGCGGAGATCCGCCCGGGCGACGCTCAGGGCGGCGTCGACTTCCAACTTCCGCCCGTCGACGGCAAGAGGGCCGGCCTGCTGGGCGAGAGCGGCCACGGCGGGCAGAAAGGCGGCGAGGATGGCGGCGCCGAAATGGGCGGTTGAGCGTGGCATGCGTCGTTCGTTTAGACCCGCGGAAGGCGGGATTGTTAGGTGCCCTCGAACCCGTTTACCGGTCGGAAATACCCCGTTAGCGGCCTCGCTTGCGAGGCCTTCATCGGTCGAACGCTTCGCAAGCGAATCCGCTAACGGTGCAGCAATGGTTCGACCACTCCTCGATATATCGGCAAACTGGGACGAATGCGACGCGGTCCAATAATGCCTGCCGCAGATTCGCACGGTGTCAGATCATCTGAAACATACCCCCGGACCGCCCCCGCCGGTAAGATGGGGGGATGAACCCACGTCGTATCACGCGGCAGATCGTCGTCGGCGACGACCGCGTCGGCCGAATCGCCATTGGCGGTGGCGCCCCCGTCAGCGTACAGACGATGACCGCCGGCTACACGCATGAAATCGATAAATGCGTGGCCGAAATCCACAAGCTCGCCGCCGCGGGGGCCGACATCGTCCGTGTCGCCGTACCCGAGAAGAAAGATACCGACGCCCTGCGCCACATCCTGCCGCAGGTGAGCGTGCCGATCGTGGCCGACGTGCATTTCCACTTCCAGCGCGCCCTCGAATCGATCGAGGCCGGCGTGCACAAGATCCGCCTCAACCCCGGCAACATCAGCGACCGGGCGCAGGTCGAAAAAGTGATCGACGCCTGCCGCGAGCGGAAGATTCCCATCCGCGTGGGCGTGAACGAAGGCAGCATCGTCGAGCGCCGCGACAAGCAGAAGCGGATGAAAGAGCTTGGCGGCGTCTTCGGCGAAAACAAGTACGGCCACATGCTGGCCATCATGATCACGAAGTTGGAAGAGTACCTCGACATCTTCTACGAGCGGAACTTTTACGACATCGCGATCAGCGCCAAGAGCATCGACCCGATGCTCGTCGTCGCGGCCTACACCGAGATCAGCCGGCGGTTCGATCACCCGCTGCACCTTGGCGTCACCCACGCCGGGCCGAAGGAGACGGGGACGATTCGTTCGATCGCCCCGCTGTCGCACCTGCTGCTGAGCGGCGTCGGCGACACGATCCGTATCAGCTACGCGAATGATCCGGTGTACGAGGTGCAGGACGGGCTGGAACTGCTCTATTGCCTGCAGCTGCGCGAACGAAAAGGCGCCGAGCTCATCGCCTGCCCGAGCTGCGGGCGAATCCAGGTCGACCTGTTCAAGCTCGTCCAGGACGTCCGCAAGAAGCTCGCCGACGAGATCGAATTGCCGATCAAGGTGGCCGTCATGGGCTGCGTGGTGAACGGGCCGGGCGAAGCCGAGGGTGCCGATGTCGCGATCTTCGCCGGCGACCGCCGCGGCATCATCTACGTGCAGGGCGAGAAGATCGCCAACGTGCCCGAAGAGCAGATCATGGATCGGCTGCTGGAAGAATGCCGAATCTTCCAGGACAAGGTCCGCCGCGGCGAGGCGAAGCTGGGGGAGAAAAAAGTCGACATCCTGCCGCCCGACCCCATCGGCGAACTCGGCAGCGGGTGGGAGAAGATCCAGCGCGAAAAGAGCGGGGTCGCCCTTCCCGTGATGCGATAAGTGCGCTGCTCCGTTTTGGCTGCGACGCCAATTCGTAACCCTTGGCCGGGTCAAGACATCGGCCGGAAATTGGGTTTGTTTTTTCAATTCGCACCTACGCGGCCGGAGCCTTTCTTTTGGCGCGTCGGACGATCGACGCGCGCACCAAAAGAACCGCCGCGCTGCGCGCCAGCGGCCGAATATTTTGAAAGACCAGTCTCACCCGTCAGTTCTTGGCGATGCCGCGCAGCGGCGAGGCACTAGCCTCTCCCTGTGGGAGAGGTTAGGTGAGGGCAGGCTGAAATGGCGATCAATGGAGCTTGTGGAACCTTCGAGAGAAGAGAGGCCTCCCGCCCCGCATTGCCGTACGACGCCTCGACTTCTTCCGCTTCGGCCTGCCCTCACCCAACCTCTCCCACAGGGAGAGGCTTAAAATCTCGTCGCTGCGCGACATCGGTTTTGCCTTATTACGACTGCTTCCCCTCCCGATACGCCGAAGGACTTACCCCAACCCGCTTCTTAAACCGCAACGACAGATAAAACTGGCTCGAATACCCCACCTGCCGTGCGATCTCCTTCACACTCAGCAGCGTCATCCGCAGCAACTCCCTCGCCCGATTCACGCGCGTGCGCTCGATGTACTCCACGGGTGAGCACCCCACCGCCTCTTTAAACAGATGCCCAAATCGCGACACGCTCAGGCCGGACAATTCCGCGAGCGATTCCAGCGTCAGCGCATCCTGCAGATGCTTCGCCACGTGATCCATCACGCCGCGAATGCGTGAATCGACCTGCGCTTGCGTCTGCCGTGGGTTGTGCGGCCCGCATAACAGGAACAGCCGCTCCAGCGCGTTCATCGCCAGCCGCGTGCGGAACGGGCCGGTCGATAACGCGGATTCATGAACCAAGCCAAACTGTGCGTGCAGCGCGTGCTGCGAAGCCACGTCGTCGGCCCGAAGGTGCAACAGCCCTTCATCCAAGCTCGGCCAGTCGAGCAACGGCAACCACTCGGCCCGCGGGTGAAAGTGAGCCCACAGCAGATTCCACCGCCCCGCCGTCGGCTCGGTGCCGTAATTGTGCATCGAGCCGGGCGGCAGCAGGACGAAATCACCTTCGCGCGAGTCGAAGGCCGTCCCGCCACGCGTGCCGAATCGCCCGCCGCCTGCCACCGTGTAGATCAGCAGGTAGTCATTTGTCCCCGCCGGCCGCCAGCTGTAATAGCTCGGGCCCATGTGGAAAAGCCCGGTAAGAATCTCATCGATCGGCCGGCGCGGCGTTATCGGGCGTTCGGCCATGTAGCAGAATATTATATCCCATTGGCAGGCGATTACATGGTTTTTCGGCCTCTAAAACGGCATCTTCTTGTCATCCATTGGAGGAAAACAAATGGTCAGTGCGAACGTTGCCGTGCCCGAACTTGATGTCGAAGCCTTCGCCCGCGACGGCTTTCTGGTAGTCCGCGGCCTGGTCTCCGAAACCGAGGCCGCCCAGATTCGCGATACGTTCATGACCGCTGCCGCAAGCGGGCCGGTGGAAGGGCTTTCGGAGTTCAAGCACAAAGGATCCGAGGCGTACGACAAGAGTGATCCGCTGGCGTTCTACCCACGCATGATGAACCCGCACCGCCACCCTGAAATGGAAGTCGGCAAGACAGCGATGCAGTACATGCTCAACCCGCGCATCGGCGCGGTGCTCGAAGCGCTCATGGGCGAGCCGGCCGTCGCGGTGCAGACGATGTTCTACTTCAAGCCGCCCGGCGCCCGCGGGCAGGATTTTCACCAGGACAACTTCTACTTAAAGGTGAAGCCCGGCACCTGCATGGCCGCCTGGATCGCGATCGACCACTGCGACGCCGAGAACGGCGGCATGATGTGCGTGCCCGACACGCAGACGTACGACGTCCAATGTCCCGAGAAGGCCGACAGCAAGCTCTACTTCACCACCGAGCACGTAAAGATCCCCGAGGGCAAGTCGGCCGTCCTGCCGATCATGAAGCCCGGCGACGTGCTGTTCTTCAACGGCCAGACCATCCACGGCAGCGGCCCGAACACCAGCACCGACCGCTTCCGCCGCTCACTGATCTGCCACTACGTCCCGCAGAGCACTGCCGAGATGAGCCACTGGTACAAGCCGATCGATTTCACCGGCAAACCGCTCACCCACATTGGCATCAACAACGACGGCGGGCCGTGCGGCACACTGCAGGAAGCGGGCGCGCCGCATTAAACATTGTCGAGCGTATTGCAGAGGTAGCGTGGCCTGGTCGCTTAAACGACCAGGCCACGTGACTATTACCGCGCTGCCGTCATCGCGCGTCGCCATGTTGCAAAAGTGCTTCTGCGATCAAGCGCTTTTCCTCCGCTTCCGGAAGACGCACATAAAGCGGCGCGAGCGAAATTGGATCGGCGAACGTTCCCAGCTGCGCCATCAGAGTTCCCAGTTGGCTGACAACCCCAGCCCGAGCGCGCCAAGTCATTTCGTCGGTCACAATCACATCCGCCGCGGCGCTGATCGGTTCGCGGTGGTACGGGATACCCTCGCCGATGAGATACACCGGCCGCCCCGCGCGCGCCAGCATCGCGGCCAGGGTATCGAGCCGGGCCGGCTCGGCTTCCTGCCAGCGCGTCTCGACGTCATCGCGGCGGTAGCGGGCGGTGAAGACTTGGCCGCGCTTAGCATCCAGAATGATGACGACTTCCCGCGCCTCGGCCGGTGCGTTTTCGACCAGCACGCGGGCGGTTGGCACGGCGACTATTTTCGCTCCCGTCGCAAACGCCAGCGTCTTGGCCAGGGTTACCGCGATGCGCAGGCCGGTGAACGAACCGGGGCCGATGGAAACGTAGACGTGCGCGATATCAGCGGGCGTCCAGCCGCGCTTCCGGGTCAGGTCATCGATCAGCGGCAGCAGTTTCGCCGCGTGCTGCAGGCCGTGCGAGAAGGAGTCTTCGGCGACGACGTATCCATCCTCGGCCAAGGCGACCGAACCGAGTCGGCCGGAGGTTTCGATGGCGAGGGAGCGGAGCATGGGCCCGATTGTGAAGAGGCGGCCGGCGATTGTCGATGGCCGGATTCTGAACCCTCCCCCGGGGGCAAGAAAGCGTACTCAGGCGGCTGCCGGCTCGGCCACTTCGGACTCGCCTTCTGAACGATCGTCCTCGCCCCCGCCGCCGAAAACGACGCCGGCGGCAGTCATCAGCAGGCCGATGCCGACGCAGTAGGTCTGCCACTTCGGATCGAGGAACCAGCGGCTGAGGAAACCGCTGATCGGGCGATATGCCGGCATAGGGGCCGGCGGATCGACGTTCACCAGCGCGAACGGCGACATCGAGAACTGATCGTGCCGGGCCGCCAGCGGCGCGAGTTTTTCGTCCGGGCGGATCATGTTCAGCTGCCGCATCGCCAGCCGCTCGGCCAGCGTCGGATCGTTGCTGACGCGCGACAGGAACGACGCATTTACGTCGGCCTGCTGCTGGAAATGGGCCACGTCGCGCTCGATTCTGGCGAGTTCGTAGGCCGCCCGGTGATTCTCATCGGCCACCGGCACGACAAGTGCGCACGCGATAATCGCCAGGCCGGCGAACATCAGCGGCAGCGTCCACCACGCGCCGGTCCGCTGCGGCGGTTGTTCGACGGCCGGCATCGCTTCGGCGGCGGGCTTTTCGGCCTTCACGGCGATCCGCTCCGTCGGCTGCGGCCGCTTTGACGGCTTGGCCTGCGGGGCGACCTTCGGCGCGGGCGGGATCGGGATGGCAAAATCGCGGGCCAGCGACGCGTTATCGACCGGCGTGGGTTCGGGCGGCACCTTCGGGGCCGATTCCGACAGCACTTGCGGCGTCGCTGCGACCACCGGTTCCACCGGCGTCACGGGCGGCGCGGCCGCAAGCACGCGGGCCAACGCTTCGGGGGCGGGCGCCGGCGTGTCGACGATCACGCCCGACAACACGGCGATCGGGGCGGCGGGCATCGGCGGCGTCGGGATCACGGCGGCCGGTGAGGCGATCGTTGGCAAAGCGGGCACATCGTTCACGACCACCGTCGTCGCTACGTCGCGCGGGTCGGCCTGCGGTGTCGGAAGCAGTTCCGGCTCGAGCGTGGTGATCGGGGCCGTCGACACCGTCGGCCCGGCCGGCGGCAGCGGACGGGTTTTCGGCGTCGGCGGCGCTTGAACCGCGTCCCAGGGCGTTTGCGCCAGCGGCGGTTCCAGGGGTGCTTCTACCGGCGATTCAGAGACCGCGAGGGCCTTGTCGATTTCGACTTCGATCGGTGCTTCGTCGCTTAGAACCACTTCGGAAGGCGACGGCTCATTGGCGGCCGGTTCGGCTTCAGGCGGCGGCGGTTCGGGGGAGACCTGGGTTGGCGGTGCCGGTTCGATGGCGGAAGGTTCGGGAAGGATTTCCGGCGTCGACGCCGCAATGGGCGCGGCCGGCTCGGCCTCGGGCATGGCCCGACCGGTCTCGGGTGCTGGCTCCGACGGATTGGAGGCTTCCGGAACCGGCTTTTTCTTTTTTGAAACCGGCATCGGTTGGCCGAGCAGCGCGGCAACGAATTGCTGGTCGCCCAATCGTTCGGAAGACTTCGACGGCTTGCGCGGCTCCGCTGTCGTCTTAGCAGCGGCAACCTCACCGGCCGTCTTTTCGCCGACCGTGAACGCGTCGCCGAACTCCACGCCGGCCATTGAATCCGACGGCGTCAGTTGCAGCGCGTCCTCGCCGACTTCATCGGTGTGGGTGGTGAGATCGAGCTCCGGCGCTTCGTCTTTTGTCGCTTCGTCGCGCTGATCGTCCATGATCAATTAGTTGGTAGTCTGTAGTTGGTGGTTGGTAGAGAAGAAGATTCTTAACTACCAACCACCCACTACCAACTAACAACTCCTCTTACTTATTCCACAGCTTCCCGCCGAAGACGGCGCGGTCGCCGAGTTGTTCTTCGATACGGATGAGCTGGTTGTACTTCGCGACGCGATCGCTGCGGGCGGGCGCGCCCGTTTTGATCTGGCCGCAGTTCGTGGCTACGGCGATATCGGCAATCGTGCTGTCTTCGGTTTCGCCCGAACGGTGCGACAGAACGGCGCTGTAGCCGTTGCGAATCGCCATGTTCACGGCCGCGAGCGTTTCGCTGAGGCTGCCGATCTGGTTCACCTTCACCAGGATGCTGTTGGCCGTCTTGGTCTTGATTCCCTTCTCGAGGAACTTCACATTCGTCACGAAAAGGTCGTCGCCGACGAGCTGAACCTTGTTGCCGACGCGGTCGGTGAACAGCTTCCAGCCGGCCCAGTCGTTTTCGGCGAAGCCGTCTTCGATGCTGCGGATCGGATACTTCTCGATCCACTTGCTCCAGTAGTCGGCCATCTGCTCGCTGGTGAGGATCTTGTCGGGGGCGCTCTTGAAGAACTTGTAGCCGCCCTTGTCCTTGTCCCACAGTTCGCTGCTGGCCGGGTCGAGGGCGATGAACACCTGCTTACCGGGCTCGTAGCCGGCGGCCACGATGGCGTCGATGATGATCTTGAGGGCGTCTTCGTTGTCCTTCAGGTCCGGAGCGAAGCCGCCCTCGTCACCGACGGCCGTGCTGAGCTTCTGCTTGTGCAGCACGTTCTTCAGGGCGTGGTAGATCTCGACGCCGGCGCGGAACGCGTCGCCGAAGCTGTCGAAGCCCCACGGCTGGATCATGAATTCCTGGAAGTCGACGTTGTTGTCCGCGTGCTTGCCGCCGTTGAGGATGTTCATCATCGGCACGGGCAGCGTGATCGCGCCGGGGCCGCCCAGGTAGCGGTACAGCGGCAGGCCGCACAGCTCGGCGGCGGCCTTGGCGGTCGCGAGGCTGACGCCGAGGATGGCGTTCGCGCCGAGCTTGCCCTTGTTGGGCGTGCCGTCGAGCTCGATCATCAGGTTGTCGATCTCTTCCTGCGAGCGCGGGTCGAGGCCGATGAGTTCGGGGGCGATGGTCGTGTTGACGTTTTCGACGGCCTTCAGCACGCCCTTGCCGAGCAGCACTTTCTTGTCGCCGTCGCGGAGTTCGACCGCTTCGTGCTCACCCGTCGACGCGCCCGACGGCACGGCGGCGCGGCCCATGACGCCGCTCTCGAGGATCACATCGACTTCAACAGTCGGGTTGCCGCGGCTATCGAAGACTTGGCGGGCGATGACGGATTCAATGGCGCTCATGAATGCTTCCTTTGTTATCGGACGAACCTGCTCGACGGCTGGAGCGGAAATTGCGCTAACCAATCGGGCAAAAAATGGTGCGACAGTTATATAGACTGCCGGCCCAATCGCCAGTGAGCGGGTTCAGGTTTTGTAACCGCCTGGCCGGCCGGGGGTTGGGCCGGAAATTGGGTTTGTTTT
>Ga0070658_10000576_pt1 | contig 31940 bp, 18 predicted proteins | sample KBSC13metaG_FD_64664 | JGI IMG/M metagenome (GOLD analysis project Ga0070658, IMG submission 64664) | Corn rhizosphere microbial communities from Kellogg Biological Station, Michigan, USA - KBS C1-3 metaG | ecosystem: Host-associated > Plants > Roots > Rhizosphere > Soil ... | reverse complement strand
CTGCTTCCCGGCAATTACCTGATCGTCAACGCCGGCACCGCTCAGACGCCACTGACGTCGATTACCGGTTCTGTCGACTCGCCGACGCTCGTCGACCAGAACCGCACGCATCCGCTCATGCGATTCGTCGACCTGAGCGGCCTGAACCTCGGTAAGGCGAATCAGGAAAAGCTCGCGGATTGGGCGGAGACGCTGGCCGAGACGGACTCCGGGACCATCATTGCGGACGGCGAGCACGGCGGCCTGCGCATGGTCTCTGTCGGCTTCGGACTGTCCGACTCCGACTGGCCGCTTCGGGTGTCATTTCCGATCTTCCTGACGAACTGCGTCGACTGGTTGACTGCTGGCAGCGGTATGGGCCCGAGCAGCCCGGACACGCCCGCGGGGGCGGCCGCCTCATTGACCGTGCCTTCGGGCATGGAAAACGTCACCGTGACTACACCAAGCGGTCGGAAGACGATGCTCGCGACCCCGAACGAAGGCGGCACCATCGTTTATGACGATACGGACGAGGTCGGCACCTACCGTGTTCAGGGCGCAAAGGGCTACGATCACGCAGTGGCCGTCAATCTGCTGAACTCGACGGAAAGCAACCTGACGCCTCAGCTACACGCCAACCTGGACCGCGCCGGCGTGATGACAAGCACAGGGAGCGGTGGCCCGCATCTTCGCCGAATCAGGAACGACCTCTGGCCCGCCGCCGCCGCAGTCGCCATGCTCTTTCTGACCCTTGAGTGGCTAATCTATCATCGACGGCTGTAGCGTCGACGGAGAATTACGATAAGCGATTTAGAAAATACCGAGAACCGGCCGGCGCAAGACGGTTCGACAAACGGCACTTCACCGAACGGACATCAGTGGCCCACCGATCAAGCCGGGGACCACGCTTGGTTCGGTGCGCAGCCGGCACAGCCGGCCGCGCCCCAGCAGGAGGGCCAAACCTGGCCGCCACCCGCTCAGCCGCTGAACAATGAGCAGTGGCCTGGGCAGGCTCAGGGCTATCCACCGCCTCAGGGGTATGTAGACCCGCCGACCGGGCAGTCACCGCCGCAGCAGGTCTACGGCGCGTGGCCGCCGCCCCAGTATCAACCCGGTCAGCAAGGGGCCTATTACCCGCAGCCGGGCTATCAACAGCCGACCTATCAGAAGCCACCGTCAAGGCTCGAACGGATGAAGGGACGCGGCGGCATCGGCGGCGTCATCGCCGCATTCCTGCTCTTCCTTGCCAAAGGCGGAGCGTCGCTGTTGGCGGTGCTGGCGAAGTTCAAGGTGCTGATTGTCGCCGGGAAGTTGCTGCTAACCTTCGGCAGCATGTTCATCTCCATGTGGGCGTGGTCGTTCAGGTTTGGCTGGCCGTTCGCCATTGCGTTCGTCCTGTCGATCTTCTTCCACGAATGCGGGCACGCGGTCGCCGCGAAGTCAAAAGGCCTGCCGCTGAGCGGCATGGTTTTTATTCCGTTCATGGGGGCGGCCGTCTTCCATCGGGGCGGCTCTAAGTCGGTGGCGGAGGATGCCTTCATCGGCATCATGGGACCCGTCTTTGGCACGCTTTACGCTCTGGCATGTTTCGGTCTCTATCTCGTGACGCACGCGCCCATCTGGCTCGCGCTCGGCTATTCGGTGGCGTTCATGAATCTCATAAACTTGCTCCCGATTGCCCCGCTTGACGGCGGATGGATCGTGCCCGTATTCTCTCCAAAGATCCTGGCCATCGGCGCCGTCTTTATGATCCCGATCGCATTCTGGTGGCATAACCCGTTCATAGTCATTCTCGGCGTGCTCAGCCTTCCGCGAATCATTTCGGGCTGGAAGGTGAAACCTGAAGAATCCGACTACTTTAAGGCATCTCCCAAGGACCGACTCACTTATGCGATTGCATATCCCGGTCTGGCGGCCTTCCTCGCGCTGCTGATGTACGGCGCGCAGAACATTGCCCTACTTGGGTATTTGATCTAGCAGGACCGCATACTCGCCACCGCTAATCGATGCGGCCCTGCGTTCAACCCTTCGGTAGTCTGTGGCCATTCGAGCTACTGACGCCTCTGTTGACGTGCGTCTGCGCCATCCCTTTGTGACCTTCCTCATCGAGAGCCTCCAGGAGCGTCGACAGTTTGGCGGTCGCCAGCGCAATACGGGAATCGGCCGCGCCGTAGTACATCCAGACTTCGTCGCCCCTCAGGATCGCTCCCGTCGGAAAGACGACGCCTGGGATAAAGCCCATGCTTTCGTAGTCCGCCCGCGGGCCGAAAATCCATCGATTGAGACGCTTGAGGACTTTCGACGGATCGTCGAGATCCAACAGCGCGAGGCCGACGCGATAGATCGGTCCGTGCGACGTCCCCTTGACTCCATGGTAGAGCAATAGCCAGCCGTCTTTCGTCTCGATAGGCGGAGCGGCCGCGCCCACCTTTTCACCATCCCACCACGGGCCGCCGCGTTCCGCAATGATCACTCGCGGACGCCCCCAATGGACGAGATCCGAACTCTCGGTAATCCATACGTGCTCGAGCTCCCCGAGCGTAGGGCGGTGGAGCATCCAGTACTTTCCGCCGATCTGACGCGGAAAGAGTGCCGCGTCCTTGTTGTTCGGCGCCAGCACCAGGCCGAAGCGCTCGACTTGCTTGAAGTCGGTGGTAGTGGCCAAGCAGACGCCCGCGCCAAGCGGTGAGAAGCCCGTATAGGTCAGCACGAACTGCTTCCGATCCGCGAGCCACACCATTCGAGGGTCTTCGCAGCCGTAGGTCTCAAACGGTAGGCTCTCGTCCGACGGAGCCAGCAGCGGCGTTGGCTCGAACCGCCAGCCGTCGACCCCATTGGTCGACCGCGCCACCGTCAGATGGGAGCTGCCTTGCTGGTCGACGACGCGCATGACCAGGACGACTTCGTCGTTATCTATCGCGGCCGCCGGGTTGAGCACGGAATCGCATGTATACGGGAGATCTTGGGCCTTGATAATCGGATTGGATGGGTGACGGTCGAACAGTTCTTTCTCGAGCAATGTAGGCCTCTTTCAACGAAACATGCCGGTCTATCACTCTCTTACCCAATTTCAGAAAAATGTCGTGCCTGGTTACTATTCGGGTAGGTATATCATGCGTAATAAGAGGTAGCCATGGCGAAAAGGCGTAGCGGTTGGGTACTATTCAGGCACGGCTAAGCCGATTACAGATTTGACGGTGACTATCGACCTATGGCGACCCAGCCGCAACCGCAGCAAGACCCGACCGAACTTCCCCCGCCTCCCAAATATCACAGTGCCATCGGCTTGTGGCGTGCCCTGTTTTTTGGTCGACCACTGGCGACGCACCGTGCGGACGAAGCGACTCTGCCGAAGTTCCTCGCGCTTCCTATCCTGTCGTCAAACGCGCTGTCCTCGAACGCGTACGCCACTGAGGCGATCCTGGCGATCCTGATCCTTAAGGGCACGGGCGCGCTGCACTTTGCGCTGCCGGCGGCTCTTGGCATCTGCGCCCTGTTGATTATCGTTTCGCTGTCATACATCCAGATCATCTACGCCTACCCGCACGGCGGCGGCGCGTATCCCGTTTCCAAAGATAATCTGAGCGTTGGCGCGTCGCTGGTGGCCGGTGCGTCGTTGATGGTCGACTATATGCTCACGGTCGCAGTGTCGGTGGCGGCGGGTGTCGCGGCGGTCATTACGGTGTATCCGTCGCTGCACAGTCACATTGTGCCGCTCTGCGTCGTGTCGATCATCGTGCTGACGCTTGCGAACGTTCGCGGCGTACGCGAAAGCGGGACAATCTTTGCCTGGCCGACATATATCTTCATCTTCGCCATCATCGCGACGGAGGTCGCTGCGATGATTGGGTTGTGGACCCACGCGTCCTATATTCAGCCTGCGGCGACGGTTGGCGAACAGATCCATGCGACTAATATGGGCTTGCAGGCCGTCGGGTGGTATCTTCTGCTGCAGGCGTTCTCCCAGGGCTGCGCGGCGTTGACGGGTTTAGAGGCCGTGTCGAATACTGTACCGCTCTTCCAGAAGCCGCAGGACAAAAACGCGGCGACAACTATGGTGTGGATGGGCGTGCTTGCAGTTCTGATGTTCTTCGGCCTGACCTATGTCACCGACGCGATGGGCATTCAACCGATGAGCGAGGCGGAGCCCGGGTACCGAAGCGTCGTGGGTATGGTCGCGGATAAGGCGTGGCCGCCTGCTCTCCACTGGATGTTTGGGGTGGTGCAATGGACGACGGCGATCGTTCTGCTCCTCGCGGCCAACACGGCTTTTGCGGGCTTTCCTCAGCTTGCGTCGATGATGGCGCGCGACGGCTACTTGCCGCGCCAGCTCGCAAACTTCGGCGACCGGCTCGCCTTCACTAACGGAATCATTATCCTCGCGGTGGTTGCGACGTTCTTGATCCTGGTCTTCCACGGCCGTGTTGACGCCCTGCTGCCCATGTACGCTATTGGCGTCTTCATCGGCTTTACCCTGGCCCAGTCGGGAATGGTCATACGTTGGCTAAAATCACGCGCGAAGGGGTGGCACACGGGGATTGTGATCAATGGGCTGGGCGCGATCAGCACGGGTGTCGTGAGCGTGATTATCGGCGTGTCGAAGTTCGACAATGGCGACATCATCAGCCCCTACTTCCACTTCGGCGGCTTTTATCCGAGGTACGGAACGTGGATCGTCATGGTCCTCGTTCCGATATTCGTCGCAACGTTCTACAAGATCCACAAGCACTACGTCGATCTCAAGGAGGACCTTTCACTCTCACGAGGTTGGGCGCAAATGCCGTCGCACAACACCGTGCTGCTCCTGGTTCCACGTTTGCATCGCGGTATGATGGAAGCCTTGAACTATGCCCGGTTGATAAGCCAGGACATTCGCGCCATCCATATTGAGACGAATCCGGAGAACACAGGGCAGCTCAAACTTGACTGGGAGCCGAACGCTCCGGACGTTCCCCTGCTCATAATCGAGTCCCCGTTCCGCTCGTTGGTCGGCCCTCTGCTCCGCTATATCGAGGTGGTGCAAACGGAACGGCGCGACGATGTCGTCACTGTGGTCGTCCCCGAACTCGTCGCCCATCGATGGTGGCATCGACTACTGCACAATCAGGCCGGCCCCATCCTCCGCTTTGCCCTCTTCAACCGCAAGGATGTGGTGATCGTCAACGTGCGGTACTTCCTGGAGCGGTGAGTTAGTTGATAGTGGACAATGAGTTGTCCATTATCAATCCCATTGCTCTTATGTGGTCGGCGGCGGCGCGGTATTCTTCGTCGGTCGACAAATGTTCGATGACAAGGGGCATGTCGACGTCGACCTTGTCGATCTCGCGGATGTAAGTCGCCCAGTCGATGACGCCGAGGCCAGGGCGGCATTCGTCGAGATGGAGTGTCAGAGGGGTTCGGATCAGAACGTCCTTCGCGTGACAGCTACGAATGTGCGGGCCGAGCAGCGCAAAGCAGTGGCGGATGAAGGCTGCATTGTTGTAGTAGCGCTCGACGCTATTGATCATGTTGACCGGGTCCAGGTGGACGCCAAGGCGTGGTCGGTCGATGGCGGCGATGAGGTCGAGATAGCTTTCGGGCGAGTGAGGCGCGATCCACGGCATCGCCTCCAGCGTGAAGTACGTCCTCGTTGGCTTGACCGCGTCGATGATGCGACGGGTGGTCTCGACGATCATGTCGAACGTCTCGGTCGACAGGTTATCGGGGTGGGGGCCGTAGCCGTCGGCGTGGCGCGAACCCGGTCCGTTGACGCAGCAGCGGGCGCCGACGTGGTCGGCGAGGTCGAGTTGTTTGATAGAGTAAGTGATGGCCGCTTCACGAGCAACGGGATCTGGCCCGATTGTGTTGCGCCAGACGCCGACCTCGGCGATCGGCAGATTCACGGCCGCCGCGGCGTCGCGATAGGCGCGAACGACGTCGTCGGGAGCGGTAGCGTCGATGGGGCAGATCGCCGCCTGGTAACCGCGGTCGAGGTTGGCCCGCACCCAGATCTCCGGCGTCAATTCGTCGAAATGGATTACTCCGGTCAGTCTCATAATGTCGCCATTCTACCTTACTCTTGACATTGACGCAGGCGCTCCGCCATCATGGACCCATGTCAATTTTACGCGAAGCGCCCAATCCGTGGACAACCGCAGGTTCACGCGAGGTCTATGTCAATCCGTGGTTAAGGGTCCGTGAGGATCAGGTCCTGCGGCCGGACGGCAAGCCCGGCATCTACGGCGTCGTCGAGTTCAAGAATTACGCCCTCGGCGCGGTACCCGTCACTGACAATGGCGATACTTTCCTCGTCGGTCAATGGCGATATCCGCTGGGGCGCTACTCGTGGGAGATACCGGAAGGCGGCGGACCGATCGAGCGCCCGATACTTGAGAGCATTGCCAAGGAACTTCGCGAGGAAGCGGGTATCGTCGCGGCGGAATGGATCGACCTTGGCCCGTTCGACCTGTCAAACTCCGTGACCAACGAAACCGGCCGCGTCTACCTCGCCCGCAATCTCACGATCGGCGAACCCGATCCTGACGGAGATGAAGCCCTGCAACTCCTGCGCCTCCCTCTCGTCGACGCCGTCGAGATGGCCGTCGACGGACGCATCACCGACGGCGTCAGCATCATCGGCCTCATGCGCGCTGCCCGGTATCTCAAGCTCGGCGTTTAGTGTATAATAGGCCACTATCTTTGTGGTCAATGGTGTAGGATGAGTAAAAGATCGCGCAGATCGAAGACATCGGAGGCAAGTGATGGCGGAACGGCTGTTGCTGAACCCGCGCGGACGGCGGGTGCCGGACGTCGCGCGGCACGTCGACGGGCCGCGAGTCAGAAGTCGGGTCCACAGTTTGATCTCAAGGGCTTCCTGATCTCAGCGTTAATCATTCTGGTCGTCGTCAGCGCGATCTATGGCAAGACGGCGTCGTATTCGTTTGTGAACTGGGACGACGACGCGCACGTTTACGCGAACCCCTATCTGACTAACCCGGACGGTCCCGACATCGGGCACTTCTGGTCGGGTCCGTATCAGAACCTCTACATTCCCGCGACTTATACGCTGTGGGCGCTGGTCTCGTCTAACGCACGAGTGCCTTACAAAGCGGGGCAGCCTCCGTTTGATCCCCATGCTTTCCACATAACAACGATCGTATTGCATAGCATCAATAGTCTGCTGGTGCTGCTGTTGTTGCACTTGCTGCTACGTCGAGGAAGGGCGGCGGAACAGATCTCGGAATCGGCGGTTAACTGGGCTGCGGCGATCGGCGCGCTGATCTTTGCGGTTCATCCGCTAGCAGTGGAATCGGTAGGTTGGATATCTGAAACGAAGGGCCTGCTCGAGTGCACATTCGCGTTCACTGCGCTGATATGCTACGTGCTGTACGCCTCGAAAGTTGATGAACCGTCGAAGGGGCAAGTCTCGCCGTGGGTGTGGTTCGGCCTGTCGACCGCGGCGTTTACGTTTGCAATGCTCTCGAAACCCAATGCCGTGTCGCTGCCGATTGTCGCGCTCGCTCTGGACGTCCTGTGGCTAGGTCGACGCATCGACAAACTCTTGCCGCTTGCGGGGTGGCTGGTCATCGCCGCGATCTTCGTCGTCAAGACGAGCGGGGCGCAGCCGGTGCATTCCACGGACACCCTGATTCCAGCGCTCTGGCAGCGGCCGTTGGTCGCCGGCGACGCCATCGCTTTTTATCTCTGGAAGCTCTTCCTGCCGATCCACCTTAACAACGACTATGGGCGTCCGCCGTTCTGGGTGCTGGAGCATTCTTGGGTCTACGCAACGGCCGTCGTGCCCTTTGTTCTGCTGGCACTGGTCTGGCGGGCGCCCGCGGCCGTCAAGACGGGGGCCGGCGTGTTCGTGGCCGCTTTGTTGCCCGTGCTTGGATTGATACCATTCATCTATCAGGTGTACTCAACAGTCGCCGACCGCTATGCCTATTTGGCTCTGCTCGGATTGGCACTGGTATTTGCTTGGATCGCAGCGCGCAAATCCGGACCGATGGTATGGTCGGTTTGCGGCGTGATTATCGCTGTGCTAGGGATACTTTCGTTTATTCAGGCCAACGTCTGGCACAATAGCGAGGCGCTGTTTCGGCACTCGATCTATGAAAACCCGCGTTCGTGGGGCGCGTACGGCAACCTCGCCAAAACACTGAACGACGAGGGCAAGATCGACCAGGCCGAGGAATTGTTTCGGAAGGCGATTGCCGTCAGCGAGGCGCGGCCGAAGTATCTTGAACCCAAGCCGGAGGCGTATAACGGGCTTGGCGTAATCATTTCCGTGGATCATAACCGTCCCGCGGATGCGATTCCCTATTACGACCGAGCCCTATCGATTCAGCCAAGCTATCCCGAAGCACATCTCAATAAGGCCTTCGCGCTCGACGGATTGGGCCGGCATGACGAGGCCATCCAGGAGGCAACGTTGGCGGTCCAATACAGGCCCGCATACGCGGACGCGGAATGCCTCCTTGGCGTCATGTACGGCAACCTGCACGACACTGTCAATGCAACCGCTCACTTCCAGAAGGCAGTTGATCTTGAGCCGGACAATACGCAATACCAGGACTTCCTCAAGAGATCCCAGCAAGCCCAGCCGCCACCGGCGAGCCTCCCGGGGATTCACTAGGAATCGTCTGACCGTTGATTCTTTCTTCGGATAGCGGCGACGCCTGGTGAAATAGGGCGTAAGCTGACCTGATTGGGCGGTAAGCTATTGTCTAAGGAGCCGACACCATGACAATCCTCGACCGCCTTCTCGCCCACGACGCCTGGACGACCCGCCAACTTCTGCTGCGTTGTCGCGACCTTACCAATGACGAGCTCGACCGGGTCTTTGACATAGGCGACCGCAGCCTTCGCGCCACCTTCGTCCATATGATCGAGTGCGCCGAACTCCACATGGACCGGATGATGGGGCGGGACGAACGTCTTCTTGCGGATACTTACGAGATTGATGGCTGGCTCGCGCGGCATTCGCTGGTGAGTCAGGAACTCGCCGAGCTTGCGACGCGCGTCGAACGCGAAGGCACTGCCGACGACACTTGGATAGGCGGCAACGGAAAGCGCACGCTCGGCAGCGGCATCGCTCATCTCATCACCCACAGCATGCACCACCGCGCCCAGGTGATGTACATCATGGAACAGCTTGGCTTGATTGACGTCATCGAAGGCGACGTCCTCGGCTGGGAGTCGCTAGCGCGAGGGTGGGGCTGGGAGCACGGCGGCAGCTATGGCCGGCCGGTTGCGGATTGACATTCGTATGTGCACGGGCTATAATTTACCGTACAGCCGTTACTCGACGGCGATTACACGCGGCCGATCCTCTAGCCGTGACTTTCCAAGTAGTGTGACCTGATTAGTAGTGCGACCCTCTGAAGTTTCCGACCCATTGCGATCCGTCGTATTGGCGCGCGTTGACACGCCGTCGAGTGTCGACGCTCGCGACTTCGACGTTCGGAAAGGATCCTATGATACGCAAATTACAGCAAGGCAAGCTCGTTCTTTCAACGCTGATAGGGCTCGCGATACTGTGGCCGGGGACAACGGCCCACTGCTCGACACCGTCGGCAGGCAATACGACTGACTGGGTGCTCGCCGGCGCCGGCGATTTTTGCAGCTACGGCACGTTCCCATCGTCCTTCACAACGGCGCTCGACACCAACCCGGACCTGGCCTATCAGAACCAGACCACCAATCAGGTGGCGCTCTGGCTTATGAAGGATCAGCTCAGTCCGGTCACCGCAACTCAGCCCGCGGGAGTGGTCGTTCTGCCGGCCGTTCCCGCGTCCAGTCTCCGATTGGGGGCGGTTGCGGCTTTTAATTCCTATCATCAGTCCGACCTCATATTTCAGGACATGAGCACGGGCGCGGTGACCATATGGATGATGACCAGCGTGCACGTCTCCTCGACTGTCACGGTTGCGCCGTCCGGCGGAGGGTCAATCACCATCCCGAGCGGCAACACACTGTTCGGAACGGCAGACATGGACAACGACGGTGTACCGGACCTGCTCTTCCAGAGCGATCCGACGAACTCCTCGGGTAGCACGATTACTGTCTGGTACATGAACAACAGCGGTACGACCAAGGGGACAGCCGTTGTCGGCACCATGCCGGCGCAGTACGTTGTCGCGCGAGCAGCGGGGACGGTGTCGAGGAAGCCGTACATCTTCTTCCAGAATTCCAGCACCGGGGCGCTGTCGGGCTGGAAGCTGACTGGAACCACCGTGTCGAGTTCCTGGAGCTACTCGACCTCGGCGCCGTCCGGCTACACGCTCTCGGCGGCCGGCGACTTCAACAAGGACGGCTACCTCGACCTGGTCCTCTGCAACATGACGAGCGGGACCGGATCCACCGGCAAGTGCGTCTTCTACCTTAACAGCACCATGAGCAGCGTCAGCAGTTCAGCCTACCTGCTGAACACGTTCGACGCCAACCTGACCGCCGCGACGTCCGGCGCGAACGTCAACTTGAGCTGGTCGGCGACGAACTCCGAACTGAGCGGCACAGGCACGATCACCTACGACGTGTGGCGTCTCTCCGCGGGATCCTATACGAAGCTGACGTCGACTTCGCAATCGGGTACCACCTTCACCGATACCGCGCCGCCGTCCGGCACGAACGTTTACACAGTGACGGACACACTGACGACCAGCGGGTCCACCACGAGCGACTATTCGCCCCACGCCTGTCCCGCCGCCCCGGCCATTGCGTCGCTTTTGCCGAGTGGCAATGTGTACGCGATGACCTTCGACGACGACTTTGACCAGGACTACGGACGCGGACTCGCCGCCATCGACCCGACCAAATGGGTCAGCGGCTATTCCGACGGCGCCAGCAACCACGGCGGCGGCGACCTCGGTTGGTTCGTGCCAAGCGCGCTGTCAATGAACACCGGCGGCTTGACCCTGAGCGTCACTGGAGTCGACGCAACTCACCCGACGCTCTACGACGCGGGCCTCGTCACCAGCTACGCCAGTGCAAGCGGCAGCCCGCAGTTCTCTCAAGCGGGCGGAGTATTTGAAATCTGCGCGCAGATGCCCACGAGCAGCTACAACATCAACGCTTCGTACTGGATGCGCGGCACGTTCGGCTGGCCACCGGAGATCGACGTCTACGAGATCTATCCCACCTGGGCTAATCAGGACAGCCAACATCTGTCCGGCCTGAGCTATGTCGACCAGACGCTGCACTACGGCGTGAACCCGTCGCCTCTCGCCATCACGAACAAGGCGACGCCCTGGGTAGGGACGAGCGCCGACGCCGCCAGCGCCTTCCACACCTACGACGCCTACTGGGAGCCGCCGGTGGGAAGCACGGCGGGTAAGATCCGGTACTACGTGGACGGCGTGTTGACGTACACGCTTAACGATAGTGACATCTCGCCGTACACCATTCCGGCCGAGGCGCAGTTCCTCTACATCATGCTCTCGCCTAAGGGCTCGAGCGCCCCGGGCGCGCATTATAATGTCCAGTACGCGCGGGCGTGGGTTGTTCGGTCTTGACTCACGACACCGCCGCCCGCGCCAACCGGGCTTAGTACGCGTGTGGAACTTCGTTGATAGAAGCGGCCTCCGCGATCAGTCGATCGCGGAGGCCGTTCTGTCTTTCAAGTCGGATATGCCTATAGGGCGAGAGGCGCTGGCAATTACGAAACGAGGCGTGTGGTTTCGCGGACCACTATCCACTTCGCGCCGAACCTTGCAAGCTCGACATCGATCACCCGGCCGTTCAAGCCACCGTAGTATTTGCTGACCGCCACGAGTGCTCGCGTGTGATCCGCGTTCCAGCGAACTACGGTGTGTTGGTCCCGCGGTAGGTACGCCGTCCCGTCGAAGTCCATCATCGGCGGCTCAAAGTTGATGAACGCCGTACCGTGGTTCCAGGTGTCGCCGATTGAATGTTTTTTGCGGTCACTGTACACGAGGATCGGACCGCCTGATCCGTAAAGGTCAAACGGGTCAACGGACTCGGGTAAGGTGACGATGCATGGCACGGAGGGGCTTGTGTAGAATTTGAAGACTGCCTCGAAGGTTGCGGAAAGTACTGCTTCGGTCTCGCCGAGTGGTGATCCGGGCAGTCGCACGCCGGTGAGAGGGTTGGCGTCGACGTCGTCCGTGAGCCCGTCGCCATCGGTATCCGGCTTGTGAGGATCGGTGCCGAGGCGGTTTTCCAGGAGGTCGCAGAGGCCGTCGCCGTCTGAGTCCGGCTGACCTATTTTAGAGAGCAAGGCTTGCCAGGAGGGAAGCGCGCCGTTTTGATCGGTCGATAGGCCGGTGAAGACGGGCGACGTCCAATGGCTTCCATCCCACCTAACGATCCACAGATCATTCCACGAGCCGGCTACCGGAGAGGTTAGGACCCCATAGGTGACGCCGTTGACGTCGTGCGTAGAGACTAAGCGTGTGGATGTCCCAGGTGACGGTTGGTCTTTCCCGGGGTCGCGGCCGACGGTCGACAGTTGCATTGCCTGATCGATCGATGCACGCGTGCGTGCCGTGTCGCGGTGGGCGAGCACGGCGGCCGCGCCGTCGGTTCCGTCGGTGCGGGCTAGATTGATGTAGGCGGCGTGCCGGATTTCGGCGTCGGCCTTGTCGTTGTCGAGCGCGGTTCGCATATAAGTGACGGCAGCGGGGTCAGTCGAGTTGCTGACGACTCGCAGTGCCGTCGACGTTGCGCTGGGAGTGTAATCCCATTGCGGCTTCCGTGCTTGGAGGATGTCCAGGAACAAGGGGACGGTGAGCTTTGGATCGCCCTTGTATTCGAGGAGGCCCAATAGTTCAGTTGAGGTGCTGTCGTCGCCTTTGACGGGTTTCGCTACGGTCATCAGGTCGATGACATCCTGGGTCTGAGACGGAGCCATTAACTCAAGAAGGGTTTTGATCGAATCGGAATAGCTGCTGTAGTACTTAAAATCCTCCTTCTCGTTGTAGATCTGTAGTCTCCGCTTAACTTCCTCCAGCACGGGATTCCAGGCAGCGTTGCCGAGTGATATGAGCATGTGCCGGTCGTGGACATTGAGAGTGTCCATACGCGAGACAAGCCGACGGGCAAGGTCGATGCGCTGTGCCTGGCTGGCCGGTAGGGGCGGCGGGGTGCCCATCACATAGCGGGTGAGCTGATTCTCGACTTTGAGCAGCAGGCCGTCGCTCGTGGGGATCGGCATAAATATTGGGTCGAGGTCGGCGAGTGGATAAGTCCACGCGATTCTGCCATTTATCTCAATGCGGATGAGCCCTTGCCGTGTGGCGAACAGCAGATCGTTCCCGATTAGCGCCGGTGCCGAGATAGTTGGCTCGAGTTCCGTCGAAAGGCGTCGAGACCATATCTGCTTCCCGTCCGTGAGGCGGAGAGCGCGAACCGATGCGCCATCCACACCGGCGAGAAGGTTACCTACGATCTGCGAGTGGTGGAAGCTGCCGTCGACGCGCCATAGCAGGCGACCGTCCTTCAGAGATATTGCCATGATGGCAAGGCCGTTGAAAGTGCAATAGACGGCGCTGGGGGTGAGGCGCGCGCTGGAGCACCAGGCTGCGTCTGCAAACTTCAGCCGGGTGTGCCAGAGGATGTGTCCGTTTGTAGCGCTGATGCCATAGATGTTGGCGAAGTGCGGGCCATCACCATAGTCGTTCGGTTTCGAAGCGGCGACGATCAGGCGATTGCCGGGAGCGGCTCGGACGGTATCCGGCTGCTGCGTGATACCATGATCGACAAACTTCGCGGTCCATCGGCTGCCTCTGGTCGATGTGTCGATGGCGTCGAGCTCACCGGGCTTCAACGAAGCGTACAGTCGTCTCCCATTCACGAAGTAAACAGTGGGCCGGGCAGCCGTTTTTATCGACCACAGCACAGCACCGGTCCGCTGTGCCTGCGCCTGGACCGCTTGATCCGTCGACGAGTAGATGACGCCTTCATCGACTCCGACTCCGCTTTCTTCATTGTCCGATTCGAAGTTCATGCCGTCGTTGAGATGCCACTGCCATAGCGATTTTCCCGTTTTGATGTCGACCGCGCCGCCTGCCGATGGGTTGTCGAAATAGACCGCACCGTGCTTCATTGAAACGGGTTGGAAGCCGCCGTCGATCGTCTTCGACCAGCGGATCTTGAACGGCGGCTTTACGTTGACGGAGGCGTTGGAGACGGCTGCGGTTGATAGGATCGTCAGGAAGGCTAATGACAGGTGTCGCATGAACGCACCATTCGACGAAGCGGTGGGGAAGACCTTGCGGGGACGAAAAATAGCCGCCTCCGGAAAGGAGAGAACCGGAGGCGGCTTGGGGTGCGCAGATTAAGAGGCTGCGGAAAGTTCGATGATGGAGCTCGAATATTGACCGTAGATCGGCGGCACCACACCGCCGAGCATCAGGCTCTTCCCGTTGAGGACCTGGCCGCCCAGCGCGAGCTCGGACTTTGCGCCGATCGGGAGGTTCAGTTCTTTGATTCGGTACCGACGCTCCGGGTCGAGGCCCATCAGAGTGATCGGGCGGCACGCCGCCGGGGCGATTTCACGCATTTGGTAGACGAAGAGCACCGCCCGCTTCTGGTCCTCGCTGACATACAGCAGGGATGTTCGGTCGCCTTCGTAAGGCGATTCTAGGCGGTAGAGGTCGCCAAGCTGGACGACTTCGCGAATCGTCTTGTATACGGCGATGGCCGATGATGCGAAGCGCTGTTCGTCGGTGGTCAGTCGGGTAATGTCGACATCCATGCCAAGTCGACCGCTCATCGCGACGTCGAAGGCGAACTTCATCGGCTTGCCGCCGGCCCGTGTTACGTGGTTACAGGTGGCAATAGCCGGGAATAGTTGAGAATGTCCCCACTGAATGAAGACGCGCTTTTCGGGATCTGTGTTGTCGCTTGGCCAGTATTCGTGCACGAACCGTAGCGCGCCGTAGTCGACACGTCCGCCCCCGCCGGCACACAGCATAAACTGTACATCTGGATGCTTCGCGACGACGCGATCGATAATGTCGTAGAGCGCGCGGTTGTACTCGATCCAGAGGTGTGACTGACGGTTATGCGCAAGGTACGTCGATCCCGGCTGGTTGATGATCCGGTTGCAGTCCCACTTGATATAGGACACGCCTGGGTTTGCGGTCAGAAGGTCGTCGAAGACGCCGAAAACGAACTCGCCAACTTCCGGTCTGGTCAGATCGAGGACGAGCTGATGGCGAACAAGCTTGAGGTCACGGCCGGGTTGTTGGATGACCCAGTCGGGGTGCTTCTCGAAGAGATCGCTTATCGGGTTGACCATCTCCGGCTCGACCCAGATACCGAAGCGCAGGCCTCGACGGTTGGCTTCGCCCGCGAGGTAGGACACGCCTTGCGGTAGCTTCTTGACATTGACCTGCCAATCACCCAGGCCCGTGGTGTCGTCGTTACGGGCGTGCGCATTGCCGAACCAGCCGTCGTCGAGGAGGAACAGATCCATGCCCAGCGACTTGGCGCCGTCGAAGAGCGAGACGATCTTGGCTTCGTCGAAGTCGAAGTAGGTCGCTTCCCAGTTATTCAGCAGGATGTCACGGACGGCCGATCCGTCGCGGATGCCGTACTTTCGAGCCCAACGGTGCAGGTTGCGGCTGGCCTCGCCCTTGCCGTTTCCGCTCCAGGCCCAGACCATAGGCGGCGTGGTGAACGAGGTCCGCGGGCTTAAGTGATACTGGGATGCATACGGGTTCATGCCGCATACGGCGCGCAGGCGGCCCATATGGTCGATCTCAAAGGCGAACTGGAAGCTGCCGGACCACGCGAGCGTCCCCATAAAGACTTCGCCGGAATGTTCGAGAGCGGGGCCGTCCTTGGCGAGGATGAACGACGGATTTCGGTACTCATGGGCGCGTGAGCCGAGTTTGCTGTCGAGGATCTTGATGCCCGGATTGAGCTTCTCCTCGCACATATTCATCTCGTCGGCCCAGTCGCCGTAGAACTGGGTCAACCAGTAGCTGCCCGTGTCCATAATCGGGGCGGACGAGGCGAAGTTGTAGAGCGTCACCGATGCCGGCTCATCGTGCTGGACCTCGGTCCACATCTCGAAAATGTCTTCTGTCTGATACGCCTTGAAGTTGAGGGTCACGGTGACGGGGTAGACGGGATCCTTGAGGAAGAGTCGGGTGAGAGTAATGTTCTCGTCGAGGACCTCGACCGTCTTGCCGTCGAAGCGCAGGTCCGTCGACGTATTTCCGTCGGCGTGCGTGATCCGAAGGGCGGGTTCGAAGATGAAGCCGTCGCCGCCGGCGGGGTAGAAGTCGAGCAGTTTCTTAGGGGCAACCGGTTTAGCGCTCCCCGAGCCAAAGTGCAACTGCGACAGTTGCCCGTCGAGGCCGGCCGAGAGAATCAGAGCGGATTTCTCTGTCGTGATCCAGATTTGCCCTGGGCCGCGTTCCACAGTTGCCTCGCCAGTACGGACTTTGCCGGGGTGTACGAACCCGAATGTTGTGGCGCCGTTTCGATCCATTCTTACATTTCCTCCGAGAGTGAGACGGCTAGCGCGTGATTCGGGTCGCGTGAAAGTACCGTCGTTAATAGTCCGCGTGCATCATCCATCTTCCCAAGCCCAAGTGCCGATTGAGCCTGGAGGAACAGTGCGGTCGTTTCTTGCCGTGCCTGGATGTCGTCTGAGAATAGCAACATGGTCGGCAGCGATGTCGCAAAATAGTCGATCGTGGCAGTAGCGGCCTGCAAGTCCACAGCATAGGCATTCAGGTTGACGAGCAGTTCGTTCGCGGCGTCCTCACATCCTAGCGCCGTCCAGGAAAGTGCGGAGTAGTAGGTCATCTCCGAGAAGAGGCGGACGCTCATCTCCTGGAAGTCCCCCTTGAAGGTCGCCGCCGACATCCACCGCGCCTTGGCTTCGTCGACACGGCCGAGGGCGCTGAGGGCTTCGCCGAGCCAGTAGTAGACGTCGCTGCGGTTCGCGAGCAGGTGCCGGGCTTCACTCAGGTTGACGGGGGCGGTGAGTGCGGCCTCGAAGTGTTCGAGTCCCGTGCTTGGCTTCTTATCGACGAGAGCGCGCTTACCCAGGATGAGATGGGCTCGCGTCCATTCGCCGAGAGCCTGCCCCTCGCCACCTTCCCATGGTTGGAAGGTGCGCGACGACAACAGGTCGAGTGCCTTCGCACTTTGCCCGGTGAGGTTATAGAGGGCGGCGAGTTCGACGCTGAGGTCGTCGCGCTGCTGCACCAGGCGCAGATTGGTCTCCAGCACTGACAGCCGTACCGCCGGTGACTTTCCGGTGCGCTTCCAGAGCTGGTCACGCTCAAAGATGAGACGCGCGTCAGTTGGTGCGGCGTCGACGGCGCGGTTGTAGGCGTCAAGGGCCTTTTCAGCGTTCTTCTCTATGTTGTAGTAGGCGATGCCGAGGTTGCGCCAGACCACGGAGTAAGCCGAATCCCGCTGTGTCGACAGCTCCCACTGCGCGATGGCCTCGACTCGTCGGCCCTTGTCGTAGAGCAGATTGCCAAGGTAGTAGGGCGCGCGGGCGTCGTCGGGGTTGGCGTCGATGACGGCTGTCAGGATGGCAATCTCTTCGAGGCGGGCCGGGAAGCAGTAGTCGGGCGACTGCGCCGCCGCGCGGCGATATCGATTCATGCCTGCAGCAGTATCGCCGGCCATTTGGTAGAGCCAGCCGAGTGTGTAGTCTACAAGCGGTCCTGAGCCGAGGTCGGCGCGCGGGAGGTCTCGATCGGGTAGGGCATTTCCGTCGGCCAGTAGGTCGATCGCGTCTTCGTAGAGCCCGGCGCGGGCGAGGTCGTGGGCGATGTCGAGGCGGGTCTGGACATCGCAGGTGATCGCTTCGCCGGTGAGGTGCCGTGCCCACCAATCGAGGCGGTCGAGGTCGAGGGTCTCGTCGAGGACGACTTCGGCGGCTTCGTCCTCGTCCAGTCGTCGGAGGACTATGACGAGGAGGTCGCGGGCGCGGAGGTTGTCGGCGTTGAGGCGAAGGGCGCGCTGCAGGTGGTCCTTGGCGATGGACCAGTGGCCGCGGCGGCAATCGATCTCGGCCATGGCGTGCCATGACGCGCCAGCCCAGGCCTGGTTCCAGGCGGCCTTTCCGAACGAGGTGTAGGCTTCGTCGAGAAGCGGATGGCTTTCGGAGCTGTTCGTGTCTGCCATATGGACAAGGCATCGCCCCAGGTTGTAATAGGGCTCGCCGTCATAGGGGTTTGGGTTGAGCTTGGTTAGCCTGGCGATGGCGTTCCGGAAATGGGCTTCGGCAGTCGACCACTCGCCTCGCTTCATTTGGCGAAGGCCGAGGGCGTTGTTGCAGCGTGCGTCGCCTGGGTCACGGCGCAGGGCTTCCTGCCAGTATGGCTCGGGGTTGCGGGTGGCGTGTCGATACTGGTCGAGGTGCAGGCCGATGAGATAGAGTTCCTCGACGCTGTCGACGTCGGCGGGCGCGGCTGGCTCGGTGGCGGAGGTTGGTGTCGACGGAGCGATGGGGCGAGGCTCGTGGGCGATGACTTCGCAGCCGGCGGCGTCGATGACGCGGAGTGTGAGGCTGGCGGAATTGTCGAGGCGGACGGCCTCGACGAAAGGCTTGCCCGGTTCGAGGTCGACCGTCCACTCTTTGACCGTCAACCCATCGGATGAGATGCTGATCTTTGCACCTGGATATTCGGCGGACACGCAGACACCGACTCGCACATTGTCACCATCGACATCGACCCGCACGGCGGCGTCGACGTTGGCGTGGTGCGCGGGGCCGATCTTCTGAATGGGGTACCAGTACTGGCTCCAGATCTTGGTTTCGCCGGGTTGCAGGAACGAGAAGTCGGGCTGATTATCTGTGTAGACGCCGGCCATCAGCTCGATGTAGGGACCGTCTTCGTCGGTGAGGCTGCGGTCCCAGGCGTAGCCGAACTCATGGTTGCCCCACGTCCACTGCTTCTTCCCCGGCGAGATGGCGGGATCGGCGTAGTGGACCAGGCCCGCGCCGCGGATGTGGTCGTAACCGCCGAAGAAGCCTTCTTTGGTACCGATGCACATGTAGGACGTCGGTACCGGGATGTTCGCGTACCAGGAGAGATCGTTGGGGGCGGAGGAAAGTGCCCCCTCCCCCGGCCCCTCCCCGCGGACGGGAAGGGGGGACTCTTTGCACGCCGGCGGAATGAAGTTAGTGGGCCACTCGGATTCCGGCACGCCGTTTTTGGCGCGGGTGGCGTAGTCGACACCGTAGTAGGAGCCCTGACAGAGCGGGTACTGGCTGGTGGCGCGTTTGGCGTGGTCGGCGACGGCGGTGACGTCAGGTGGGAAGAAGCTTTGATAGCCTTCGTGGACGCGGGTGGCGACGTTGGCCCACCAGAGGAAGGTCTGTACCGACGTCGTCCGGTTGCAAGCGCGCACCTTGAGCTCGACAATCGCCTTGCTGGGATGCAGGCAGACGCCGTGCATGCCTTTCATGCGGGTCATGGGGTCGTGGTCGCTGCACCAGACAGTGCAGGAGCCGTCGACGTCGGTTTCGAGGTCGTAGTCGACCGGTAGGAACGTCCCGGGTCGATGGTGCTGGGGCCAGTTGAACTCGATGCCGCCGGAGATCCAGGGGCCGGCGAGGCCGACGAGGGCGGGCTTGATGACGTTCTGGCGATAGATGACGTCGTAGCCGTTGGTCTTGTCCTCGACGACGTGGATGCGCCCGCCGATTTCGGGCAGGATCATGACCTTGAGGTACTCGTTCTCAAGCCACACGGCTCGCCACAGGCGGTCGGTTTTGGTTTCGTCGATCCGGTCGGTGGTCGGCAGGGGATAGACCTTCCCACTGCTGCCCTGGTAGACGCGGGTTTCGAGGAACATCGGATTCTTATCGGGTGGGTGGGGCAGATAGGTCGGGATGACCATGTCCTCTTCCCACACTTTGACTGCTGTTTCGGTATTCATGACTTTAAATTTATAAGTGCGCGACGGGCGGGACGCCGTCGTACGATCATTGCCAGAACTGATAGGTGGGCGTGCCGGTGGCGATGCCCCAGATGTTGAGCAGGCTGCCGGGGACGAATTGTCCCAGGATCAGGCCATAGAAAAAAGGCAGGGCGTTTCGATACGATTGAATGCCGCCGTATCGGAAGATGATGACTTTAACGATATACGCGATCAGGAGCGGTACCCACACGAGGTTCATCTCCCACGATCCGCTGACGGCGTAGGCGAGCGGGTGGAAGGGCCACCAGGCAAGGCGTACGCGCATGGCTTGCAGGAAGGTGGCGAATAGGAACCCGACGCCGATGGCCTCGGCGACGCGGGTTCCGCCGAAGCGGTACGACGTCATCCAGCCCTTGTACCGATCCCAGGCGTCGGGGCCGCCGGCGTAGAAGACCTTGGCGCTGGCGCCGTAGATATAGTAGTTGTGCAGGATCGCCCAGAACGACGCCATCGACCCGAGCACGCCGCAGGCCAGCAGCACCCAGAACCAACGGCGGTATTCCTTCGCTCCGCCTCCCGCTTCGGCCATCTTGAAACCTTCGAGCTGCGCCGGCATCGGGTGGCATCGATAGGCACGGTTAAACCAGAACAGGCAACTGAACGCCGCCATATTGGCCGGTCCGAGTGCGCGAGGGCCGATGAGGTCGGTCAATGCCCAGTCAGGGCCAGTGAAGTGCAGGTCGTGCACCGGCGTCCCGAGCTCGGCTCGCATTCGTGTGATCGACAGCGCTAGCGTCAGGTACAGCAGGAAGAACGCAATGGCAAGCCACCAGGAGAGGCCCAGCGCCATCGAGAATCCGATGAGGATCAGCATGCCGACGGCGATTCCCCAGAGCGCGACACGGTATCGCAGGGGCTCGTCGCTGTCGTCCATGGTCGACGTCATCCCAAACGCTCGCCGCAGGACCTGCACGAAGTAGCCGCGGCTGATGACCGCCGTCGACACGAAGAAGGCTAGGTAGCCGCCGAGCGCTTGATAGTTCGCGTACGGCATCCGCGGGTCAGAGTCAAAACCGCCGTTGACCACGATGATCGACTGCAATTTCCAGGTCAGGTAGAAGAACCACGACGAGAACAGGAAGTCCATCGGCATCAACATGCCCAGGCCGATAATGAACGGGTAGTACGACACGGGCGTCCACCCGATCGCGTTCCACGGCTTGTACGGCAGATAGCTGCTCAGGTCCCAGGAACTCTGGCCGTTGCCAGGCGTCATGATCGACGGAATGACCGGATAGTAGTAGTTGAGCGAATTGATGAGATCGATGCCGGCAGCGATGGCGAACCCGATCCAGAACAGGCGGCTCTTGAAAAGCGGAGGCTTGGCCGGGTCGGCGGCGTCGAGCGATGACGAGGCGATCTCGACGGGCAGCTTGACGAGTGGATAGGTCAGCCGTTCGTTTTCGGTCCACTGCTTCCGGATGAGCACGTTAACGCACTGCATCACGAACAAGAGTGTTCCGATGAACGTGATCCAGATCAGGCTCGGCGCCAGCCACGTCAGCAGGTGTTCACGGGTGTAGAGTGTGCTGTTGCCGAAGTAGAAACCGTCGGAACCGCGCACGTTTGACACGAGAGCCCACTGAGGCAGGTGCGGCCATAGCAGCTGTCTATAGCTGTTGACGGTATTGGCCTCGTGGTACACCCATGTCATTTGTGGGACAAGGACCTGAATGAAGTCGTGGCCGCCCACACAGGTCGCCACGGTCATGCCCGAGTAGATCAGGAGCAGTTCGCCCTGGTTGAAGGCCCGCGCCGGCCACCGTCGACGGACCAGGCCATTGAGCGCCGATAGCACACAGAGGATGAAAACGCAATTGAAGAACAGCGAGACCGTGGTGGGGTGGGCGGAGTATCTCACACGCTCCATTTGAACGATCCAGAAGGCGTTCAGCGGAATAAGAACAAACGTTGTCGCCACGGCTCGAAGCGTAACGGTCGCTGGTCGAACGGCTCGCTCCGGCTGCTGGTCCGTCTCTGGATCAGTACTAACTGTGGCCTGCAAAATACTCCTCGCTTCTAAATAGTTCGATACCGGTGTCGTTGTCCAAGGCTCGGCTTACCGCCGCGACGATCCGCCGATGTCGAGGCGGGCCGAGAGCACGATTTGCTGCAGGGGCAGCGTCGGTTCGTCGATGCGTTGCTTCAAGAACGACCATGCCGTGGCGCAGACCTGCTGCAGCGGTTGGACGATGGTAGACAGGGTTGGATAGACATAACTTGTGTCGCGTATGCCGTTACATCCCACGATCGCAATATCGTCTGGAATTTTGATTCCCCGTTCCCTGAAGATCGGGTACGCCCCGATCGCCATATCGTCGTTGTAACAGAACAGGCCGTCCGGGACTCCGTGCTGGTCGAGATAGGCGTTCAGCGCGGGAGCGACTTGCTCGCGCTTTTCGTCCCACGTCAAGATGTATTCCGGCTTCTGGCCGAGTTCCGCCATCACGGTCCGATAACCTTCCAGGCGGGCATCATGGATGCTATCGAACCAGCTAAACCAATCCGGCACAAGATAGGCGATTCTCTTACATCCAACCGACGCCAGGTGACGGATGGCGTCGGCGGCCTGGGCTTCGAAGTCGACCTGGACGAAGTCCGTATCCGTGTGCACGTAGGCGCCGACATTGATGAACGCCTTGTCGCCAACGAGGCTCTTGTTGAGACCCGGTATCTTGCCTCGCGGAAGGTCGACCGCGAGGATGCCGTCGACAGGCCACGTGAGCAGTTTGAACTTGTCGAGGGTCAGGTCGTCACTCATCGGCGCTCCGCTGATCAGCATTTCATAGTCGTGACGGATGACTTCTTCGTGAGTGTAGTAGATAACGTCCCCGTAGTATGCCGATTGCAAGTTGACCGTCCAGAGCACGATCGACTGGTTGCGTCCGGTGGCCAGTGCCCGGGCCGCCCGGTTTGGCCGATATCCCAGTTCGTCGGCGATATGACGCACGAGTTGCCGCGTCTCTGCCGCGATCGGAACATCCACATTGTTGAGGACGCGGGATACGGTAGCATGTGAAACGTTTGCACGCTTTGCCACGTCCCGGATCGATACCTTCACTTAGATTGCCTTTTCTTTAAAGTCTTGCTTACAAATCTACGAGCAAATATGCAACTGCCGATTGCCGATCATTCCGCAAGCAATAGGCTGAGATCACGATCGCGACCTTAGGGAGAGGTCGTCAGGGAACCGCTGCCCGGATTGTTGCTGCCAACCTGGGGAGTGCCGGGGGCCTGACCACCACCACCACCCGGGAGCGGCGGGGGCGGAGTCCACTGTACGCTGCGGGCCTTTTCGCCGGGAAAGTTTCCTGGGCCAGGAGCCGGCGCATGAGCCGATGGATGTCCGGCTACGGCTACGATTCCGATCACAACAACTACGCAAACGGCTGCGATAATGCTGATAGCTATCTGGAGAGGCGTGAGCTCTTGTTTCATGTTTGTCTCCACAGGTGCTGCAACGAACTTGGAGAGTGCAGCAAACAGGAAGGCGACTACGAGGCCGCCTTCCTGTTGTAGTGCTAGGTTAGTACGGGCTGAAGGTAAGGGTGACCTTAGCGCCGCTCTGCTGGGTCAAGCTGCCGGTACCGGCGGCCACGGCCTGGTTATCGGCGGTGTTGTGGACCTCAACGGCGTCGGCGCTGGCGGCCGGCTTTCCAGCCGAGACAGCCGAGCCCTGAAGGAACTTGACGTGACCGTCGCAGGCCAGCCAGTTGGCTCCGCCGTTGTGGACACCGGCACCCTTGGTGATCAGGTCGATGTTGGTGTAGCCGCCGATGTAGCCGGTAGCATACTTGCCGGAGCAATACGCGCTGTAGGTCGATCCACCACACCAGTCGTCGTGCGCGCCCCAACCGGAGGGGCTATCGCCCTCGGTCATGTTGGTCACGTCGGCGGTCGTGCCCTGGGTTTCGAAGAGAAGAACCGTGCTGGCCGGCGCGTTCAGTCTGGCCAAAGTTCCGGCGCCCTTGTCCCAAACATTCCACTGGGTGAAAGGAGGGAACAGGTCGATGTTCATTGCATACGAGATCGCCTTGCCGGGAGTCGGGTCGTCCGGGCAGCGGTAAAGCGCCTGGCTCTTGTTGTACGGATAGACCTTGCCGGCCCATCCCTGGTCGGTTCCGGTGTTCTGCGGCCACATAAAGCACTCGTCGTTGTCCTGCTGATACTGCATGATCGCAAGGCCCATCTGCTTCAGGTTCGACGTGCAAGAGATGGCGCGGGCCTTCTCACGGGCCTGGGCAAATACCGGGAACAAGATGGCGGCGAGAATCGCGATAATTGCGATCACAACGAGCAATTCAATAAGTGTAAAAGCCTTCTTCATGATAACCTTCTCCTAAACGTTTGATGATAAGAACTACGAAGTCGTCGGCAGCAATGCTTTCTAACTCTAGTATGTACGCGGTTACATGACTTCGTTTAGATCGTACTTCCTAATGTAACCGCTTTCATTGATTATATTCGACATCCGTTTGAATGTCAAGAACTATTTTTCACAATTCACCGATATATTAATATGAGACGTGAATAACAACCGCTTTCATTGTAAAACTACCTGAAATCACCTCCCCTTCGTTAGCTTTTCACTGTTGGGCCGGCTAAAACCGGCCCAACCATCGACTTCGACGTCACCAATTACTTGACGGGAACGGCAGTGTCGAACGAAAACTCACGCTTTTCACCGCGGATCATATGGACCGGCATCAAATGTCCCCGGTACCGTAGGCGACAATCCTCGCCGCCGGTGCTGGCGACGGTGGCCTTTGTCAGGTGACCGTCCTTCCACGATAGGTCGACAGTAAATCCGCCACGCGCGCAGAGACCATGAACGGACCCGGTCGACCACAGGGACGGCAGCGCGGGCAGCAGGTCGAGGACATAACGGTCGAGATCCCCTGAACTCGGGTCGTGGTACGTCTCGTGACTCTGCAGCAACATCTCCGCAATTCCCGCTGTCGACCCAAAGTTGCCGTCGATCTGGAACGGCGGACAGGCGCACAACATATTCGGATAGACGCCGCCGCCGGCTTCGTACTGGATGCTCGTGTCGGATGTCACGCGGAGGTAGTTCTGCAGGAGGCGGTGCGCACGATTTCCGTCGCGCAGACGGGCCCAGAGGCACTGACGCCACGCTATCGCCCAGCCCGTGGTCTCGTCGCCGCGGTGGTCGAGTGACACGGCGGCGGCTTTGGCAAGCTCGGGCGTCGACGTCATCGTGATCTGGTTGCCGGGGTAGACGGCGTACAGATGCGAAACGTGTCGATGCTTGTTATCCGGATCGTCCTTGTCGGTCGCCCATTCCATGAGTTGGCCCCACTTGCCGATCTTCGGGCTAAGGAGCCGGCTTTGCATGTCGACAAGCTGCGCACGGAAGTCGGGGTCGATATTTAGCACCTTCGACGCCTGGATGGTATTGTTGAAGAGGTCCCAGACAATCTCCTGATCGTAGGTGACGCCGGGCTCGATATCGCCTTCCTCGGGCGACCAGCCGTCGGGGGTGACGAGTTTGCCATCGGCGTTGGGCACGAGTCTGTCGTGCCAGAACTCACAGACTTCCTTCATGATCGGATAGCCGACATCCCGCAGGTACGTGGTGTTCTGCGTGAACGCGTAGTGCTCCCAGAGTTGCTGACAGTACCAGCCCGAGCCGGGAATGTTCCACAGCCAGGCCGCGCCGCCGAATGCGCCGTTTTCGCAGCGGATGGTCCAGCCACGAGTCTTGTCGCCCCATTGAGCTTTGGTGTCTGCCTTCCGGACTTCGCGGATCGAGTTGACGTAGTCGATGAACGGGATGTCGCATTCGGAGAGATTGGTCACCTCCGACGGCCAGTAGTTCATCTCGACGTTGATATCGGAGTGAAAGTCACCCGACCAAGGGGGATTGTTGTTCTCGACCCAGATCCCTTGCAGGTGCGCGGGAAGACTGCCCGGCCGCGACGAGCTGAGCAGCAGATAACGCCCGTACTGGAAGCTCAGCGCCTCGAGCTCCGGGTCGACCGCGGCGGCCTTGTACTTAGCCAGGCGCTGATCCGTCGGCAGGGTCGACAGTGTGTGGTCGCTCTTGCCGAGGTCGATGCTGACACGGTGGAAGAGAGGGCAATAGTCCTTCTCCTGGGCCTTCTTGAGTTCCGAGAACGACTGCCGCGCCGCTGTGTCGACCTCTTGCGTGACGGCGGCATGGGGATCTGGGCCTCGCCAGCCTTTTGTGTGGTCGGCGAGATAGTCCGTGCCTGCGCCCACGATGATCAGGAACGAGTCGACGCTGTCGAGGTGGTAGTGACCGTCTCTCGCCGTGACGCTGCCGCCCTTGGGGACGACCCGTATTTGCGTCTCATAGCGAAGTCCATTCGAGAGTTGGCCCGCCGATGTGATCGTGTCGCCGGCCAGGGAGTTAGGGGCCGCGTGACCGTCGGCAAAGTGGATGTCGCCGGTGTAAGCGCCGTGTCGACTTGCGGTGAATTCGAAGACGAGGACGCGAGCGGGGTAGCTGGCGAAGCCGACGCGTCGATAGTCGACTCCTTCGGCGGTATAGGTCACCGTGTGGGTCGCGGTCGACAGGTCGAGTTGGCGTCGATAGTGGCTTGCGACTCCGTGGTTGAGGTCGATGGTGATGTCGCCGAGGTTCTGGGACTCGCCGCGATTGTGCTCGTCGCCGGTCCAGAGGGTGTCCGTATTGATTTGTATGTGCTCGTGCTGCGGACCGCCGAAGATCATTGCTCCGGTGAATCCGTTTCCGATCGGCAGCGCTTGCGACTGCCATTCAGTCGCCGGTTCGTTGTAGGAGAGCATGGGATGTGTATTCTTTGCGAGGGCGTTCCCAGACGCGATAGCTGTCAGTATAAGACAGAGAATCAAGCGGCGGGAATGCGAGCGGGTAGGGTAGTACATAAATTACGTAAAATTGCGTCTGCCCGAATGATCCGGGCAGACGCTGAGTGTTTCGTTAGGAGTTGCGCTCGGACGTGTGCAGGTCCGAGCGCTGAGTTGACTTAGATGGGGCTGAATGTAAGGGCGACCTTCGCGCCGCTCTGCTGCGTCATGCTGCCGGTGCCGGCCGCTTTGCCCGCATTTGGGGTGAGGTCGTGGATCTCTACCGCGGCCGCGCTCGCCGCCGTTTCGCCACCGGATACGTTCTCCGGCTTTAGCCACTTCGCATGACCATCGCAGGCCAGGTAGTTCGAGCCGTCGTTGTGGACGCCTTTTGTTCCCTGCCAGTTGGTAAGCGGGTAGCCGCCGATGTTGCCGGTAGCATAGACCGCGTGGCAGTAGTTGCCGGTCGGGCCAGGGCCCCCGCAGCCGCCCGAGATGCTCCCGGTACCGGTGCTGCTGGCGTTCTCGTTGATGTCGCTGACATCGACACCCCAGTTGCCAAAGTTGGTCTTGTAATTCGAGCTCTGCTTCTGGATCTCGAACAGGAGGACCGTGCTGGCCGGAGCGCCCTGTGCCGCCAGCGAGCCGGCGGTCGGCTGGCCGAAGTAGGTATTGCCGTTCCAAACGTTGGCGTTCATGCCATAAGAGACCTTGTAAGTCCCGGCAATCGGTGCGGTGGAATCGTCAGGACAACCATAAACGCCGCCGCTCTTGACATACGGGTAAATCTTTCCGGCCCAGCCCTGACCCCACAGATCGGAATTGGTGATCATCTGCTCGTCGTTGTCCTGCTCGTACTGCATGAACGAAAGTCCAAGCTGCTTAAGGTTGGACAGACACGACACCTGGCGGGCCTTCTCGCGGGCCTGTGCAAAAACGGGGAACAGGATGGCAGCTAGAATCGCTATTATCGCGATGACAACTAGCAGCTCAATTAACGTAAAACCCTTTTTCATGGATTACCTTCCCTTAATGGTCGGCGGAACTCCTGCGTTCTCGCATCGGGAGAAATAACAGGTTTCTCGTCGGAAGCTTCAAAATGTGCACGGTTACATAACTAATACGAGAGTTGATTGCCTCAATGTAACCGCTTTCCTAGAATTATATGGCAATCATTTCTGTCTGTCAAGACTTATCTATAATTTCGATGCTTATATTTATCGCTGAATTATGGCCTCCTTTACCTGTTGTGAGCCACCAGCTGGATTCCGTTGACTGGCGCTCGCAAATACTCATCCGTCGACGAAACCGGCGTCGCCCGCAGGGTGAACGTGCTCTTAGTCAGGTCCTTGAACTGGACGTAGTTCGCGCCAGTCGTCTTTTCGTCGCTTACCAGCAGTTTGCCGCCGGTCGACTGCGCGCCGACGAACGATCCGTGGAAGTCCGATCCGGCCGCATCGGTGACGACCACATTGGCATTGTCGATGCTGAACTTCGCGATACGTACACTGTTGCCGTTGCCCCCGTCCGAATAGACGTAGACATCGTAGCCGTTTTTCGTGAACCATGAGGGAAGACCGGTCACCGTCACGGTGGTAGTGTCGTGCCCATACGTCTCCAGGTAGCCGCGCATCATACGATCGTTTCCCGGCTGATCTGGAATGTCCGTCAGATAAGATCCACCGGCGACAAACGTCAGATACGCACCTGTGTTGTTCCCGGAACCGTCGATGAGCGGAATGTCGCCGGTCCGGGCATAGCCACCGTTCCAGTGCATCGCAGGCACGACCCCGGCGACTTCGTCGATATCCATCGGCGACGATCCACCTGCAAAGCTCAGGCTGATGACATTGGAATGGCCGCCGGACATCGGCAGAACGCCCGCCGGAGCCGATCGCGGGCTGTTGCCGCCCGGTCCTACTGCCGTGATTTGGTAGAAGTACGGGGTGCCGTCGACAACCGCGCGATCGGTGTAGGTCGCGCCGTCGACATGGGCGTCGACGACTCGATAGTCCGAGTGACTGCTCAGCGAGCGCCAGACGATGTAGTGCGTCGCGCCTGCCGACGGGGTCCACGCCAGTTTGACCGAGGCGCTTGCGGTATCCGTCTTCAGTCCGCCAGGAGCCGCGGGGACGACCTTGCCGGTCGACGGCTGGTTTGCCGCCGTGCGGGTCGCCGCGGTCATCGATTTTTTGTCCGTCGGCGCGCCAATGCGGATTAGGCGGCAGGCGTGCGAAGCGAGTTCGGCGGTGAACGCGCCGTGTGACATCCCGAGGTCTTCGTGGCTCCACAGATCGTGCATCGGCTGGTTGCCGGAATATCCGAGGAAGTCGAGGTCGACCGAGACGTTGGCTGTGGCATTGCCAAGATTGAAGAGGGCAACAGTGACGGTGCCGTCGCCGTTGTCGGTCCGCCACACTTGATGACTGCCACCGACCATCTGAATGGCGGGGCGGCCGGCCTGATCGACCGCGATCACTTCGCGGTTGGTGAGGAGCTTGATACCGAAATTGTCGAGTTTGGCGAGGTCGTCGCCAATGAAGAGGGGAGCGCACTCGATGGCCCAGAGCGTCATACAGGTGCGGCGCTCATCGTCGGTGAGGCCGTCGAGTTCGCCGTCGCCAACAGGGGCCGCGTCGAAGTCGTTCCAGCCTTTGCCGGGACCGGCGTCCTCACTCCACTGCGGCGCTTCGGCAAACCGGATCTGGATCTGTCCCCAGCCGGAGATGTTGCGGGTGAGCGAGTCGACATCGTCGTTGACCCGCCAACCGTTGCTGTTCTTCTGCCAGAAGTCGACATACTTGTGATCGAGACGCCAGGAGAGCTCGAACCAGATAGGGAGGCCGCACTTCTTGATCGCCTTTGAATAGGCGGCGATATTGTCGCGACTGTCGACGTCGCTATCGGAGCCGGGGCCGACGCCGTCCATCTTGAGGTAGTCGATGCCCCAGGACGCCCACAGTTTGATAACGGAGTCGATATACTCTTGCGCGCCGGGTTTCGAGAAGTCGATCTTGTTGTGCCAATCGCCGAAAGCGTTGGCGGCGCTGATCGGTTTGGCGACGATGTCGCGGATGTGGTACTTCGTGCCGTAAATCGGAGGGTTGGCGTCCCACTGACTATGCTGGATGCCAGGTATCCAGTAGATGCCGAGCTTCTGTCCGTTGTGGTGGACGTACTTTGCGAGCGCAGCCATGCCGCCGGGAAACCGCTTGAGGTCGTCGATCGGGCGTCCGTATTTGTCAAAGCCACCGCACCAGCCGGAGTCGACGTTCACGTAGTTATAGCCGTAAGGGCCAAGAACTTTCTTGAGAATGTCGGCCTGCTTACGCGTGTTCGCCGCGTTCATCCAGGTGATGGTGTACTCGCTGCGGTGGACATCCTCCAGGTTCCAGGTAGTCCAGCCCATGTATGGGGAAGAGGCGAACGATGACGTCGACGCTGGCGTGCGAACCGCGGATTGCGATCCGATCGTGCCTGCGACACAGCTCGTGCAGCCCAAAGCTGCAAAGAGCGTCGCAAGGACCACGGCTGATTGTCGACTCGATACGTGCATTATCGTCATCACTCCCCTGTGAAACACACGGTTACATCTTGCAAGCCTCAATCGAATGCCTAATGTAAGCGCTTGCATAAATAATAACACCAGCGGACGCCTTTGTCAATACAGTTTTTGACTGTCTTGACAAAAGGCGTCCGCTTATTTTTATTCATACCCGAATTGTTGGGATATCGGGTTGAGTTCGATCCTACCAAAGGCTAGCAAGCGCAGCGTTAGTCCGATCACGAGAGGACCGGCAGGTTGCGCTGGACGCCGGAACGCTAGTTGGTCAATTAACCGCCCACGTCTGGTTCGAGGCGCCGTTGGCCGTCCATATATCGACATTCGAGCCCGAGCCGCCGCCACCCGCGACATCGAGCCTCGTCGACGTCGAATTCTGCGGCGCGAACGTATAACCGCCAGTCACAGCCGTCGCCGACCATCGCTGGTTCGCAGCGCCGCTGTCCGCCCACAGGTCGCACCGCGCGCCGCTGCCGCCGGAGTTGACCACCTCAAGCGCCAGGCCCAGTGCGTAGGACGGCTGGATCTTATAGAGACTGCCTGTAATATCGGTGAATTTCCACGACTGATTCGACCCGCTGTTTGCCGTCCAGATGTCAACATTCGTCCCGTTGCCGGTACCGCCGCCGGCGGCGTCCATCCGCGTCGATGTGGCGCATTGCGGGGTCAATGTGTGCAGTCCATTAGATATCGGTCCAACCGGCGTAATCCTGAAGACGGTCGACGCGTGCGCTGTCAGGGGCTGAACGTATTTGGTGCTGACTACGCCCTTGTCCGAGCTGTACCACACATCGTAAACATCGGCGTTCCCCGAGAAGCCGAGGCTGCTGAAGTTGACGGTGACGTTGGCCGACGAACTCGCCAGGTTAAATACGCCAACGGTATACGAACCGTCACCATTGGGCGCCGACCATACCTGCTGATTGCCGCCGACCTTCTGCGTGGCGACATTGCCGGCCTGGTCGATGGCGATCATCGCTGTGTTTGTCAGCAGCGATGTGCCATACGCATCCATGTGGTAGAGATCGTCGCCGACATACAGCGGAGCACACTCGATGCACCACAGCGACATGACCGTCCGCCGCTCGTCGTTCGTCAGGCCGTCCATCGACCCATTGCCGATATCCAGCGAGTCCAGGTCGTTCCAGCCCGAGCCGTGCGGATAGTTGTTGTTATAACCTTTGTTGCCTGCCCACGGCGCCCAGTTGTAGGAATCTCCGAATCGCTTCGAGACGGCGCTCCAGTTCGTCAACGTGCCGCCGTAGGCCTCGACGTCGTCGTCGATACGGCGCGCGTTGGAGTACTGCTGCCAGGTGGGAATGTAGGCGTCGCTGATATTCCACGAGATTGTCAGCCACATTGGACGTCCGCACTGCTGGATCGCGTTCCAATACGCCTGGACGTCGGGTCGGTCGTCGCAGTAGGAGAGCGACTGGTCCGAGCCGGGCACAACACCGTCAAGTTTGAGGAAGTCGACGCCCCACGAGGCAAACTGGTTGACCACGGAATTGATGTAGGCCTGCGCGCCGGGCTTCGTGAAGTCGATCTTGAGGTGCCAGCTCCCGAAGGCATCGCCGGTCTGTAGCGGCTGCGCGACGATATCATCGACGTGGTAACTTGTGCCGTAGATGGGAGGATTGGCATTGTAGACGTCGGTGCCAACGCCGGGGATCCAGTAGAT
>Ga0070658_10000574_pt1 | contig 31952 bp, 23 predicted proteins | sample KBSC13metaG_FD_64664 | JGI IMG/M metagenome (GOLD analysis project Ga0070658, IMG submission 64664) | Corn rhizosphere microbial communities from Kellogg Biological Station, Michigan, USA - KBS C1-3 metaG | ecosystem: Host-associated > Plants > Roots > Rhizosphere > Soil ... | reverse complement strand
CTGCGCGGTAAAGGGCAGCGATACATCAGGCGCGGACGGGGTGGGCGATGGCACCTGTATCCTAAGAGGCATCTCCGGCAGTCTGGCGATCGTTTTATCCTCGACCAGGACACCGGATGCCTGTTTGTAGGCATTGGCCTGCAGCAGCAGGTTACGGAAGAGCGCGGTCGGCACAATCAGAGACTTGGGGTCGTTTGTCGCCAGCGCCTTTTCCAGTTCCTTGAGATGGCCCTGGGCGTCCCGGGGAACGATCTCCAGGTGCTGTTTGACCCGATCGACGAGCTGACGCAGTTGGTCTATTTTCCCCGCCTCGGCGGCATCCTGCATGACCGGCACCAGAAAGGCGATGTTGTCGGGCTGCGCTTCCAACATCTTATTGTGGATGTCCGTCAGTTCCGGTTTGCTGTTCGGCTGGGTTTCGATAATATTGGCGAGCAAATGAAGTGCGTAAATATTTTTCGAATCGAGAGTTAAGGCGTGCTTCAGCAGAGTCACGGCCTGCGCGGAATTGCCGCGCTTCTGTTCCAGAACGGCAGTCAGCATGACGATGGAGCTGTTATCCGGTTGCAGCGCTTTCGCTTTGTCGAGGGCGGTTCCAGCCTGAACAAGATCGTTCTGTCTCAGGTACACCAGACCGAGGCCCGCCCAGACCATCGGCTCCCCAGGCGCGACCTTGCCTGCTTCGGTCAGGTCCTCGATCGCCACGTCGTTCGCGCTGACGTTGACTGCGATCAGGCCGGAGTAGAGGCCGGAGATAGCCTGGGCATATTGCGGCGTGTCGGGAGCGGGTGGAGGCGGCGGATTGAAAGTTCCACCGGCCTGCGTACCGTTGCCATTGCTACTCTTGCAACTGCATCCCCCCGGTCCCAGAACCAGTGCGGCGCTCACAAGTAAGAGAAGGATCGAAAGAGGGATTCGGGAGAAGAGAGAAGTGCCGGTCGTCATGAGATGTTGCCAGGAACCTTTCACAAAGTGGCCTGCTTGACGTGGGGTGCAGCGGCCCGAAGATGGTCTGACTTGCCGCCGCATTATACCGGGCGAACCTTAAAATTTGCTTAAAATCAGCGTGGAGAACCTCCGGTAATGACCGTACAAACAGACTATGCAGGAGTTCAGAGCATGAAAAGGGAAACACGCAGCAGAGAATGGCTTCGAATCTTTGCACATCTATTCCACGATGCAGCGCAGCAAATTGGGAAAGCCACTTGGAAACAAAAAGGATCTTTGGCAAGATGCAAAAACGACTATTTCTGCGATTGTGCCCATGGATAGTGGTCTCGGGGCTGGCACTGTTTTTGGGGGGCTGTGGAGGCGGCGGCGCGCCCGCGGCGGTTCAAAATCCGGGAGGCGGTCCTCCTGTCAACGCGAACTCCATCACGAAGTTCGATGTGAACACCTCCACCGGTAAGGTGACGCTCTCCCATGTCGATCCGTCCGGGCGGGCGGTTCTCATCGGAAACGCGGTCTCCTTCTCAAGCTCCGATCTTATCTCCGTTCCCGGAGACAGCGGCACCCGCGTTCTGCGGATCTCTGTCAGCAACCTCTCCGGACAGACACTCGCCGCCAATGCGCGTCTTGTCATCAGCAATCTTACCAACACCTCTGCGATCAGCCTCCCGAGTCAGGTCTCCGTAACAACGTTGGCCGGCAACGGCTCCGCAGGCAGCGGCGACGGCGCGGCGCCTGCGGCATCGTTTCAGGCGCCGAATGGCCTGGTCGTGGATCCGACCGGCACACTGCTCTATGTCGATGATACGCTGAACCATACGGTTCGTCTGCTTGGAAACGATGGAAATACCCGCACTTTTGCCGGGACTGCCGAGGCGAGCGGCACGACGAACGGCACCGGAAGCACGGCACGTTTCAATCTGCCGGATCAGGTGGCGAGAGACAGCCAGGGAGATGTGTTCGTTGCGGACACCGCCAACTGTCTCATTCGCCGGATCACCCCGCTCGGAGATGTCTCCACGATTGCAGGCAACAACACGGTCGGTAACGGCAACGGCCCTTCGACGGCCAACCAGGCTGCCTTCAACGAACCGCAGGGCATCGCCGTCTCTGCGGATGGAAATCGAATCTATGTCGCTGAACTGAACGATATTCGGCTGGTCACCTACATTACCGGCCCGCGCAACCTGGGCACGTCGTATACGGTGACCACCGTAGCCGGCGGCGTGACCGCGGGCTACGTCGATTCCGTCGCCGGATCCGCTCCCCTGTTCAACCATCCCTATCATCTGGCGCTGGCCACCGAAGTCACCGGGGCGGAGACACTCTATGTGACGGATCTGCTGAATCACGCGATTCGACGGATCGACAGCCCCGCCGGCCTGCCCATCGTCTCTACCATCGCAGGTGGCAACGGGGCGGGAAACATCGATGGACCGGGGAGCAGCGCGGCCTTCAACCAGCCGAAAGGGATCGCGGCCCTCTCCAACGGCCAGGGGGCGACGACGCTGTTTGTAACGGAGGCCAATCACCAGATCCGCATGATCACCCTGGCAGGGAGCGAAGCCGCCCAGCGTGGCTCCTACCTCGTGCAGACCCTGGCCGGGACCGCGTCGGCAGCATTTGCGAATGGAGACGGTACGTCCGCCCGCTTCCATGATCCGGCCGGGATCACCGCGCTTCCGATCCCCGGCAACTCCGCGACGCTCTATGTGGCCGACGCCGGCAACAACCGCATCCGGAAAATCGTCGTCTCCAGCGGCGCGCTCGGCAGCGGCAGCGGCGGCAGCGCCACGACCGAGACCGTCCGGCTGTTGAATTTCGACAGTGAGATCCCGAACCAGAACGCCTGGGCGAAGAACCTGAATCCTCAGACCGGCAGTCCGGGAGACCTGCAGTTCTTTATCCCGAACGGGGTGTCCGGCTTCTCGTTCACGGCCTACGTCGAAGGGGATTCCAATCTGATCAATCTGCCTGCGAACTCCGCGACGACGGTGGCGACCCTGGCGGGCGATGGACAGGCCGGCCTCTTCAACGGGCCAGGCAAACTGGCGGAGTTCTCCCAGCCGGTCGGAATCGCCTCCAGTCGTGGAAACACCGCCCTGGGGAACTATCGCGCGTTTGTCACGGAGCGGGCCAATCGACTGATTCGGGCGATCGATGGCAACGGCAATGTGACGACGTTCGCGGGAGGAGGCGCAAATACCGGGGATGGTCCTGCCAATCAGGCCGCCTTTACCGATCCGTTCGGAATCGCGATGGGGCCGGACGGCAGCCTCTACTTTACCGATCTCAATGGGGGCAAAGTGCGCCGGATCGCGATGGTCGGCGGAACTCTGAAAGTCGGGACCATCGCAGGCACGGGCGCCGCCGTCGGGACGGACGGCGCAGGCAATACGGTCGTTTTCAATCAGCCCGCAGGCATCGCCGTGGATCAAGGCGGCACGATCTACATCACGGAGTTCGGCGGGCAGACGGTGCGCAAGATCACCTACCTCAATGGCGACCCGATGGCGGCCGCCTCGTACTCGGTCGTCACGCTCGCGGGTGCCTACCAGACCCCCGGTTTTACGGATGGAACCGGCAGCAACGCGCGCTTCAACCGCCCGAACGGAATCGCGGTCGATACCGACGGCAGGGTCTATGTCGCGGATGGCAACAACAACACCATTCGGGCGCTTACGCGTTCCGGGTCCAACACCGTAAATGTCACCACCCTCGCCGGCCAGACAGGGACCGTCGGCGGAACCGACGGGATCGGTTCCGCCGCGCGTTTCAATCTGCCGATCGGCCTTACGCTGGATACGGCCCATAACCTCTATGTGAGCGAATTCGGCAGCCATCGTATGCGCCGTGTAAGCCCGCAGGGAAGTGTGGTGACGCTGGTGGGATCGGTGGCGGGGTTTGGGGATGGGGCGAGCGGGACGTTCAACGGCCCGTATATGATCTCGTTGGAGCCTGCCGGTAATCTCCTGGTGGTCGACTACTACAACAGTGCGATTCGCGTCGTCCAGCGTATCGTAAGTGAAGGGCAGTCTTCGATCAGCAGTGTGTCGAGGCACTCTCCGGCTGCTTCCGTTGGCAGCCGGAGTGTACGACCTTCGGGCCGAGCCGCCGCTCAGCGCGGACCGGCAATTCGATAGGAGGGGTCGAGGCGGGGAGCGGTGAAGGTTCCGACCAGGCAACTGCCTTCGGCAGGACGCCAGATCTGCAGCGCTCCAGCGCTGTTTCGGAGCGCCAGATCCGCTCTGCCGTCACCATAGAAGTCGGCTACAGCTTCCACATGGTAGCCGTTGGGAACGACCTGCGGGATCGTGACGCCGCCCAGGACCTTGACGCCGTCCATGTACCAGACCACCAACTGACCGGAAGCCGGACTCTGAAAAAACAGATCCGGCTTTCCGTCGCGGTTGGCGTCCGCCATCCCGACGACCTGATACCCGACCGCCGGTATCTGCGTGAGATAGGCGGTGGTATGGACGGCAGTTCCAGTCATGTACCAGATCGCTATCTGACGGGTAACGCTGTTTTGCAGCGCCAGATCCGGCTGACCATCGTTATCGATATCTCCCACTCCCACTACCTGCCACCCGATGGGCGCCTTGACGGAGACCGTTGCGCTTCCCGTCATCGTGACGCCGTCCATATACCAGACCGCGATGGCCCCGGTTGCGCGATTCTGAAAGACCAGATCCGGCTTTCCATCCCCGTTAAAATCAGCGGACCCTACCACCTGATAGCCTGCTGCCGGAAGGGAGGTCGCATAGCTTTTCGCTCCGACTCCTGAATCGGTGGGACTCTGGAAAGCGATGCGGCCTGTCGTGGTGTTCTGCAGGATCAGCTCCGATCTCCCCGTGCCCAGAAAGTCGTACTGCCCGAGCGTTGTCTGAAGGGCCGCCGCGAGTTGGAAGCCGAGCGCTCGACTGGTCGCAAGATTGGGATGCTCGCCATCGAAAGAGTTGGGATTCTGGCCCTGATTGGTGAGGCCCACCTGAGCCGACCAGCCCAGATCGATCAGGAAAACGCCATGATCCTGAGGGTGCGTCTGGTTGTATTGGGTTACGGCGCCCTGCATCGACTGCGCATAGAATCCGCTGAACGGCGCGACCAGGAAGATCTTGCTCTGCGGATTGGCGGTGCGAATGCCTGCCAGAAAGGCCACGGCGTCCTGTGTCGCGAGGGTGTGTCGTGCAGGAGAGGCCGCGTCCTTGCTCAGGCCATCGTTGTCTCCCATATTCACCAGAATATAGTCGAGAAGCCCCTCCGCAGAGGCCCGCGGAAATCGCGGTGTGTTCCGGTAGTAGTAGCTCCAGGAGTCCAAAAAGAGAGGCACCTGGTTACTGGATGCATTCAGTACCGTCCAGCCCTGGCCGGAATTGCCGATAATGCCGAACTCCGCATGAAGCTGCGCGGCACAGTAGTTGGGATACGCCAGCGTCGCGTTGTGATAAGGGCTGAGTAAGTACCCCTCGGTGATACTGTCGCCGTAAAACACGATGCGACGCGGCTGCAAACCTGAGTTTGCCGAGAGGGTCGCGCCGGGATCCAGTGTAATTCCCGAGAGACGGAACGATTGCGGCGGCGCCTTGCTGCCGTCGGCGAGGAGGGCGGAAGCGCTCCAGCGATCGAAGCTGATTTTAGCCGATGCGTACCAGAATCGCACGATATGTTTGCCGGGTTTCAGCCTGGACGCCAGAACGAGTTGGTTCGACTGCATCGTGATGGGAACCGCCTGGGTCAGGACGCCATCCACGGTCCACTGAACGAACATATAGTTGGAACTATCCAGGGTCTGGATGCCATTGAGATCCAGGTTCAAGGTGATGTTCTGGCTGCCGGAGACGGTGAACTGGAAGTAGGCTCCGGGTTCATTGGTGGTAGCGCACCCTCCTGGCGAGAGGCTCCAGTTCCAGGGGCTGTAAAAGATGGCGGGGTGGTTGGCGGGAAATGTGGCTCCGAGCACGTGTCGCTGTACTCCCAGAAGACAGATGCACAGGAGCGCCGCGACAAGGACGACGCGGCGCAAAGGGTGAAAACAGGGCATAAAGTCTTACCTCAATCGAGAGAAAATGAACATACAATAAGACGGCTTACGCAACCTCCGCAGGGCGTCTCAATAGATTGGACGCCGCCAGAGACGCATCTGTTCGCCCGTACCACCGTCCGCGCAGGCAATTCAGCCTTTTTTTTGAAACATATCAACGCACGCTGAGAAAAGGGCGCATTTTTTGATACTTTTTGTCGCCGATGCCGGAGATCTGGAGGAGGTCATCCGGGGATTGAAAGCGTCCGGCAGTGCGGCGGTAGGCAAGAATGCGTTCGGCCATTGCGGGACCGATACCGGGAATGCGCTGGAGCTGCGCGGAGTCGGCGGTATTCAGATTGATCTGTCCCTGGGAGGGATCGGTGAGCTTGTTGGAGGAGTGGCTGCTCGCTCCGCTGCCCTTTGCGATTTTGGTGTGGGACGTGGGAGCGGCGGAAGCTCCACGGGAGGCAGAGGGCAGGGGAGCGGACGCCTGTGGGTCCATTCCACCGGACGGACGCTCGGCGCGCGTAGGAATGTAGAGCTGGCTGCCGTCTTCGCTATGGGCGGCGAGATTGATGGCGTCGGGGTTTGCGGCGGAAGTGAAGCCTCCGGCGGCATGGACGGCATCTTCGTTGCGCGCGCCCGGGTTCAGGTGATAGACGCCGGGCTGTCTCACCGCGCCCGCCACATGCACTACGATTTCGCCGTCGGAGGTTCCTGGGGCCGGGGAAGAGGAAGGAGCAGGCGGCTGCGAGCCGGAAGGGTTGGCGAGCGGGGGGATGGGACCGGAAGCGGGTTGCGCTTCACGCACGACGATGCCCGGGGTGGAAGGAGTCTGACCTGTGTGCAGAACGGTCACGCCTATCCAACCCGTGACGACGATCAGGAGCGCGACGATGCCGATGGTCTGCGCGCGTGTCAGTTGCCCCATCGTTCTCTGCCTCGTCTATCTGGGACCCAGGTCGATCAAGATGGTACCGATGGCGGATGCACCGACCGACTCAGTGAGCGAACCGATCAGGTGTCCGGTACTGGCCTTGTTGACAGTTCCGCTGATGGTATAGGTGGCGGCGGGATAGGTAAACGTGGCCGCGACGACGCCGGTCATGGAGACCGTGCCGGTGACGGTGGCATCGGCAGCGGTGGTATTGCTGTGCGCTATTCCAGTAAGGGCCCCCGACTTGTCGATTGTCCAGGAGAGCGTGCCCGACTCGGAGACCCCATTGGTGGATCCGGCGAACGTACCGGTATAGTCCCCATTCAGAGACTTCGTGCTGGTGGAGACGCCGCTGGACCCACCACAACCCATCAGGCCCACCGCCATCAGAGAGAGCACGAGTGCAGCAGCGTACAGACGAAAAGACATGAAGAGATCTCCTTGAAAACGGATACACGACGGAACTGCCCAAGGGACGCACGCTTATAGTACCCGACGCCGTGCCAAACCGGACTATTTCCAGGCGCGCTCGTATTGCAGTGGGACGGGAATAGGCTGGTGCAGTGCTTTGGCGGCACGTAGAGGCCAGTAGGGGTCGCGGAGGAGTTCGCGCGCGATCAGAACCATATCCGCCTGTTCGGTGCGCACGATGGTGTCCGCCTGTTGTGGGGAGGTGATCATACCGACTGCGCCGGTGGGAATGTCGGCCTCGCGCCGGATGCGCGCGGCTGCGGCCGTCTGGTACCCGGCACCGATGGGGATCTTCACGCCGGGCACATTGCCGCCCGAAGAGCAGTCGATGAGATCGACGCCCAGTGGCTTGATCATACGGGCCAGTTCGATCGAATCGTCTACGCTCCAGCCGCCGTCGGTCCATTCGGTCGTGGAGAAGCGGACAAAGAGCGGCAGACGCTCCGGCCAGATCCGGCGCACTTCCGCGACGACTTCACGCAAGAATCGGGTTCGGTTCTGGAAACTGCCCCCGTAGCCGTCGGTACGCTGATTGCTGAGCGGCGACAGAAACGAGTTGATCAGATAGCCGTGCGCCCCATGTATTTCGATCACCTCGAAACCCGCCTGTTCGGCCCGCTGCGTCGCCTGTCCGAAGGCGCGGACGATCTCCCGGATTCCGGCTTCGTCCAGCATCTCGGGTGTCTGGTATCCGTCATCGAACGGCAACCCGCTCGGCCCGACAATCGGGCTCCAGCCTCCCTGCTCCGGGGAGACAGGTTTGCCGCCCTCCCAGGGACGCATGGTGCTGGCTTTACGCCCGGCATGGGCGAGTTGAATGCCCGCCACCGCGCCCTGCGACTTGAGAAAGGCGTTGATGCGTTTCAGCATCTCGATATGGCCGTCCTGGTAGATGCCCAGATCGTGTGGGCTGATGCGTCCGCGCGCTTCGACGGCAGCGGCTTCCGTAATGACCAACCCCGCGCCGCCGCTGGCCCGTGCGCCCAGATGGACCAGATGCCAGTCGTCGGCGTACCCGTCCTCGCTGCTGTACTGGCACATCGGCGAGACGGCGATGCGGTTGCGAAACGTGATGTCGCGCAAAGTAAACGGTTCAAAAAGGTGCGTAATGGTCTTATCCTCCGGCGCAAAAATGGTGACGTCTCGTATTACGCCACACCGCTTGCCGGAGTTGCACTAGGGCTACCGGACTGGACGTGGGAAGGTGACGGGGCTGCGGTGGCCCTGTTTGTCGAGGGCGCGGACGCCGAAGAAGTAGTTGTCTTTGGAGAGACCGGAGACGGTGTAGGCGTTGACTTTGCCGACCGTGCGGGCGTGAGTCCAGGTCGGCTCGGTGGTGGCGCGCCAGACGACCTCGTAGCCGACGACTTCCGGATCGATGGAGGCGGTCCAGCGCAGGTCGGTATCCGGACTCTGGCGAGCGGTCGAGAGGCCGACGCCCTGGGGTGGGGCGGGCGCGAGAGCCAGCGCGGCGATCCCGGCGGCGTTGACGCGCGCGACATTGGCGATGTAGGGGAAATCGTCGAACTGCGGCAGATCGCCATACTGAATGCCGTTTTCCACCCGGACGTTCTGGTGCTGGTGATTGTAGTTTTCGTTCGGCTCGGTGAAGCGCACGGCGGCGAACCCGCGCTCTGTAAACGGAATATGGTCGCCGCCGCGCCCGTAACGATCACGCCGTGAGACAAGCGTCACATGCATTTTGCGTACATAGCGCTCTGCGTTCTCTTTGAGGAACCGGGCGAGCTGGCGTGAGGTCGAGTCGTCCTCTCCGCCGACCGATTGTCGCGTGCGGGCTTGCGCCTCGGTTTCCAGAGAGGAGATGCCCTCGGAGAAGAGTCGTACGGAATGGTCGTCATGGATCCCGTTTGCGCCCAGGCTGCTCCCGATGATGTCGTTGGTGAGCATGGCGGCTATAGGCAGCTTTTGCAGCACGGCTTGCTGCGCGAAGTAGGTTGAGCCGAGGAGACCCTGCTCCTCCCCTACGACGCACATAAAGACGATGGTCGCGCGAAACTTGTAGTGCGACATCACCCGCGCCATCTCGACGACGGCGGCGGAGCCTGAGGCATCGTCATTCGCGCCGGGCGCGTCGTGTTCGGCATCCGTGGGACTGCTGCACATCGAGTCGTAGTGCCCGCTGACGACGATCATTCGCTGTTCCGAGGTAGGATCGGTTCCCGGCAGAGTCGCGACGACATTGGTGAGTCTGGTCGGTTTCGGCACACGCGCCGCGACCGGCTGCTCAAAGGACTGGAGTTCGACCTTCAGTCGTCCGCCCGACTCCTGGCTGATCCGCCCGAACTCGGCGGCCAGCCAGTCCCGCGCCGCCCCGATTCCACGTTTCGGATCGTCTTGTACCGAGAGAGTGTTCCGTGTCCCGAACGAGACCAGCTTCAGGATGGTATGCTCGATATTATCGGCGCGGATCTCTCCGACGATCTTACTGATCTGCGGGTCCAGGGGTGTCTGCCCTTGCCCATGCGCGGCGCCACTGCCACAAGCTACACCCATCACCACTGCCGGCAAAACTCCCATTCTTCTATTTAGTCGCGCCACGATTTTCTCCTCAGCTCCTCGATCTGTTTCTATGAATTTTAATTCCTTATAGAAACAGTCAATTCCTGCGCTGTCGTCAGGCGTCGTCTGCGGGCTGGGGACGTGGCGCACATGAGAAGGGAGAAGCTGAACCCCGCCACGAGAACCTGCACCCCATACTGGAGACACATCCAGACGACGATAATTTCGTCCCAGTGAGCGCCTACCGGTGGCCACCAGAAGGGCGCATACACGATCCTATCTCTTATCCCTCCCGGAACAGTAAAGGGAATCATGAGGATCGCGACACATAAGGCTGCTGTGCTTACAGATCTCACGCTCCACCTCAACCACTCCTTCCCACTCCGCTCCATCCTTCTGTCTTTCCCTGTTTCCCACCGCAAAGTTTCATCGAGCCTTCCTACCCGGATCGAACGGCCATATATTCGTCTACGGGTCCTTACTGTTCCTATCAGAAAGGCAATCTGAAGGTAGTAGGTGATCCCAAGCACAGCCAGATAATCATAAAGCCCTGCGATCCAATACTCCAACCGCGCAAAGTGGGTAAATGCAAATCCCAGAAGCGGCAGGAAGAGCGAGAAAAACGCATAGCGCACGACTTCCCTGCCGGAGAAAGAGGTCGTCCTGTAGAGCACGCAGAAGAGGGAGACAACGAAGCTGACTTCTACGGCAATGGCGAGCCAGGCGATAATAGCATAACCGTTGGCATCCGGTTCATAGTGCAGTGCGTGGAACAGCCACATGGGGCAAGGCGCCCACATGTCATCAGACATCCCCACCAGGGGAAAGAGAAAACAGAGCGCCGTTGCCACTACGCCTATCAGCACAATCATCGTTCGTGTGTATTTCACACCAGCCTTCCTTCCTCAACTGTCGCGCCTTCAGGTCCTCAAGGGAGTTCACGACCATTCGCGATATGGATCACTCCATTCTCGTCCTTACCTTCACATGTTCCCGCTACTGTGCAGGTCGCCCGTCCCCGGCAGGGGCCGAATTCACCGCTGACATCGCAGTTGATCGCTCCCATGTAGAGGCATCCATCGCCCAACAGGCCTGCATCCATCCCGTCGACAGTTCCGGTTACGACAATGAACTTGTGGTCATATCGTTTTCCCAGGAGACCTGGCGCTTTTTCGTACACCCGGATTAACTCTTCCGCTTTGAGATGTGGTGCGGCAGCAGTTCGAGCGGCTTCTTGCCTGCTCTGTACACCTATGATGAGAAGGCAGCATGCGGGCAGCAACCATAGGCCGATAAGGACTTTGTAGCCATAGGATAGTTGTGACCACCAGATATTGATTCGCATTGGCATCTGCTGACTTTCCTTCCCGGCAGAGACAGATGCAGCAAAACGGTCAATCTTTTGCTTCGGGGGCAGACACAGTCCGGCGACAAAGGCGAGCAGAAAATACCCTTCCATCCAAATAAAATTATCGAAGAATTGGAAGAATGCCCCATGCTTCCACATATAGAGAAACATCGCGATCAGGATGAGGATGGGACAGAGTACGACCAGACCGGAATAGAGGAAGAAGACTCTTCCGCGCAAGTAAGTCGCCACATAGAACATCCCGGTGAGGAGGTTGATGAAGCTGAATTCTATTGCCATTGCGAACCACGCGATGGTGATTGGGTCTCGCACATCCTGCTGACGTTGCAGCGTCTCTAACAGCCACATGGGCCAGGGCATGAACCCGAGCACTTCGTGCGGGCGGCAACTCAGAGGATAGAGCACGCCAAGAAGGGTCAGCAGGCAGGCTGCCGACACTATCGCAAATTGCGCTCGCTTCATGGGGATCTCTCTCCTCTTATTGATGTGGCTGGGAGAGGGCGCGGTAGGCGGCGGCGCGGCTCCAACTCCAGGTGCGCCAGTCGCCGTGGCGTACGGCGGACCAACTTCCGGCAGGAGCCGGGGAGTTGTCCCGGTACGGTGGATTGCCATCTCCGGCGGGGATCATCCTGGGATGTTCCTGCCAGAGTGTCTGGACAACTCTCGCTCGCGCATCAGGCGACAGTTGCGGCAGGGCGGCTGTCAGGGCGGGAGTGGCGTCGGCGCTCAGGCCGAGGATGTAACCGGCATCGAGCGTGTGGCCGTGCTGGAGGCGCGCGACGTTGGCACTGACGATGAAGGCGTCCGGGTTGAGGAGATGCAGCAGGCCGAGACAGGCGAAGGCCGACATCAGGGTGCCGAAGAGAAAGCGCTGTCGCTGCCCGCGCAGCACGGTCCACGCGAACCAGATAAAGACCGTCGCCAGCCAGAACATAAAGGCGGCCACATAGAACCGCGTCTCTGTCAGGCCGAAGCCGACATGGTAGAGCCAGAGCCGCTGTGCGGCGGAGCACATGACCGCGAAGGTGAGCCCGACCAGAGCGCCGGACAGTCCCTGGAAGAGACGCGCGATACGCGGAGACTCTTTGCGCAACAGCCAGTCGGCGAGGAGCAGGAACGGCAGCACCAGCGCGGCGACTGCCACCAGTTCAAAGAAGCCGCGGCGCGCGTAATCGGCGGCGGTGAGGCCGGAGATGGCGAAGAGGTGCGACTTGCCGCCGAAGAGATAGCCGACCTGCATCCCGACGAAGGCCAGAAACAGCAGGTCGAGCAGGCCGACCACGGTGCCGAGTTCCAGAATGCCCAGCGTGAAAATCTGGTCGCGAGGCAGCGGGGGCACTGTCGGTTGGGGAGTCTCCAGCGCGTGGCGCAGAAAGCCCGCCAGGGTCCAGGAGAAGAAGCCGATCAGGAAGAGGTGCGAGAGGATGGTCTCCAGGTCGAAGCGGAACAGTCGATTGACAGCATGCTCGAACCCGGCATCCGCGGCCATGAAGAGTCCGCCGAAGACCAGCAGGATCGGCAGGGCGATCAACAGCCCACGTCCGATCGCGATGGCGTTGCGGGAGCCGTGCGAGCCGGGAAACTCTTTCCACTGGATGTCTTTGAAGACGAGCAGCACGATCCCGAAGGCGGCGTTCAGCGCTGAGAAGAAGAGACCCTGGACGACCTCCGTGCACGCAAGGATGCGCAACTGTCCCTCACGGGTACGCCAGGCGGCCAGCCCCAGGGCGACCAGGATCGCGAGCATATCGCAGCATTTCAGGGCGATGGAGTCGCGCCAGGCGAAGCAGAGGCCGAACCCGACGACGGGCAGCAGCATCCACCGCCCTCCGCCTGCCAACGGCAGACCTCCCCAGCGCGCCAGTCCGATCAGCGCGAGCGCCAGAACGGTCGTCAGAAGCGCGACATTGAGTCCCCAGGGGGTCTCCCGCAGCAACAGGTCACTGATCACTCCGAGTGCGACCGCCGTCCCCAGAAGCTTCAATCCGAATCGGGATTCCGTATTCATCGGGCACCTCTCCTACTCGACATTTGAAAAGTACTTTGTAATACAAAGTGATTTGCATTCATTATAGAGTACCGAGAGCGGATGTGTCAAGGGGCGAACGAGAGATTGAGAAAAAAGGGGAGTGAAAGGGATGGAAATAGATAAAGAGTGTCGCCGCCCCGGCTCTACGGCCTCTGGACTCAGACGACACTCTCCATCTTGGAAGCAGCAAACTTGTCCTCACACTGCGTCACTACGACCGCCTTCTGGAAAACCGGAAAGGCTTCGGAAAAGATTTTTAACTTTTTTTGGCGCGCAGAGAAGTTGAGCCGGATAAATCCTGTAATCCTGTCCAAAGAAATGCGTTTTAGACAGGATTACAGGATTTACAGGATTATAGACGGGGGAGGGCGGAGGCCACCTGACGTATGTTTGAAGGGAAGTGGGGAACGACAGAATGGGATTGTATCGTCGTTGTCGCGGCAGGTTTGGGGGTCTCTCTCTTCGGCGCATCGTCTTTGATCTGATGGGTTGCGACGAGGCCGAGGAGGACGGAGCCGAGGACGATGCGGTAGATGATGAAGCCGGAGGTGTTGTGCTCTTTCATGTAGCCGAGGAACCACTTCACAACGACGTAAGCGAACAGCCCCGCGACGATCGCCCCGACCAGATCCGGCCCAAGGTTGGAACGCAGATCTCCCAATTTGTACTCCTTTACGAGTTTGTAGAGGCCGGCCGCGGTGATTGCCGGAATACTGAGCAGGAAACTGAACCGCGCCGCACTCTCCCGGTCGAGCCCCTGAAACAGGCCCGCAGTGATCGTAACGCCGCTGCGTGACGCTCCCGGAACCAGAGATAGTACCTGTGCCCAGCCGACTGCCTGGCTCTCTCTAAAGGTCATCTGTTCCAGAGTTTTGTTGCGTTTCCCGACCTTTTCCGCCACCAGGAGGATCAGGGCGAGCAGGATCAGGCTGACGCCCATGACGCTCGGCTTGCGGAAAGTCGTGTCGATCCTGCTCTCCAGCAGCACCCCGAAGATCGCCAGGGGGATGGTGCCGAGGAGGGTATACCAGCCGAGACGGGCGTCCAGGTCGTCCGGCGCCATTCTGGTCGGGGATTTGGTGCGGAAGATGCCCTGCACATAGCGGACCAGGTCCGATCGGAAGTAGGCGATGATCGCCGCGATCGGCCCGAGTTGCACCACGGCTGAGAACGCTGCCCCCGCATCGTGTCCGGCGCACAACAGGCGCGAACCAAGCGCCATGTGGGCGGTGCTGCTGACCGGAAGAAACTCCGTCAGCCCTTGCAGCAGTCCCAACAACGCCGCCTGCATATAGTTCAAATGAAAAGCGTCTCCGTTCATGATGCGTCCAAAAATCTCCTTCCGAATGTGCGGGCAACGGCTTGAAATCAGGTGTTTTGCCCCGCTAAGATGCCATGACAAGTATACCGGACGTGCCGTCGAAATCCGGCATGGGTATTTTTGTCTGCGCATTGACAGTGCCGCCCTATAATCTGTATACTACAAGCGGATTCACTATCACGTTACCAAGCGTTGCAAGCAGTTATTAGCACGCATCAATTATATATCTCATCAACTGGAGCAGGAAGGCAAGTTCTCTTGGATAAAATCTATCTTCTCGGCGGGCAGCCTCTACGGGGAACCGTTGCGGTCGGCGGAAGCAAAAACGACACGCTGGCGATTCTGGCGGGCACGCTGCTCGTGCCGGGGAAGACCGTTCTACATAATGTCCCGCGTCTGAGCGATGTCTATACGCTGATGGAGATCTTCTCCCACCTCGGAGCGAAATGTGGCTTTCGCGCGGACGGCGCACTCGAAATCGATGCCACCAACCTGACTACCTCTTCGACACCGCACAATCTCGTGCAGAAAATGCGCGCCTCTTTCAACGTTCTCGGCGCACTGCTGGTACGCTTTGGCCATGCCAGTGTGGCGATGCCCGGCGGCTGCGATATCGGCGCCCGACCGGTCAACTACCATGTCAAGGGCCTGGAAGAGCTGGGCTGCAAGCTCAATCTTGAGCACGGCATCTACGAGGGCGAAGTCGAGCGCTTCAAGGGCGCGAACATCTCGCTGGAGTTCCCGAGCGCTGGCGCAACGCAGCATCTGATGATGGCGGCGAGCCGCGCGGAAGGCCAGACCGTCATCGACAACTGCGCGGCGGAGCCGGAGATCGTGAGTCTGGCGGCGTTTCTCAACGCCTGCGGCGCGAAGATCACCGGCGCGGGCACCCCGGTTATCACCATCGAGGGCGTCGAGGAGCTGCATCCGGTCGAGTACAGCGTCATTCCCGATCGTATGCAGGCCGGCACCTATGCGCTGGCAGCCGCGATCACAGGGGGCGATGTGCTGATCACCCACTGCATGCCCGAACACTGCCGCCTGGTCATCGCCAAACTGATCGATGCGGGGGTCAAGGTCACCACCAAGGGGAACACGATGCATGTGCGGCGGACCGGGAAGATCCTCCCGACCGACATCAAGACGATGCCGCATCCCGGTTTCCCGACCGATATGCAGCAGCCGTTCGTGGCGCTGTTATCTCTCGGAGACGGCTGCTCGGTGGTGACCGAGACCGTCTATGAGAACCGCTTCCGCTACACCACCGAACTGGAAAAGATGGGCGCGAACATTCTGGTAGAGGGCCGCTCCGCGATCGTACGCGGGGTCGAGCGCCTTACGGGCGCCGCCGTCAGTTGCACCGATCTACGGGCAGGAGCCGCCGTCGTAGTCGCAGGACTGGCCGCAGAAGGTGAGACCATCATCGACAATCTGCATCATTTGGATCGCGGTTATGAGGACATCGTCCCGAAATTACGAGGCCTGGGCGCGCGAATCTCCCGCAGTGGCGGAGCCGGCGCGACGGGAGGGTTGCACGTGTGTTCAGCCTAATTCCCGAACTCGGAGTGGATCTCGGTACCGCCAACATTCTCGTCTATATGCGTGGAAAGGGCATTGTGCTTCGTGAGCCTTCCGTCGTCGCGATCAATTCAAAGACCAAAGCGGTCCTGGCGGTCGGAGAAGAGGCCAGCCTCATGCTCGGGCGTACGCCCGGCCATATCATCGCGGTCCGCCCGATGAGCGATGGCGTCATCGCCGACTACACGACGACGCAGCGGATGCTCTCCTATATCTTCAACAAGGTCTCGGCCCGCAAGTTGAAGATCTTCAAGCCGCGCGTGCTGATCTGCGTGCCCTCGCAGGTCACCAGCGTCGAGCGTCGGGCCGTCATTCAGGCCGCGCTGGAGGCGGGGGCGAGTGAAGCGCACACCATCGAGGAGCCGATGGCCGCTGCTATCGGCGCGGGGCTGCCGATCTCTACGCCCGGCGGCAACATGGTCGTCGATATCGGAGGCGGGACGACGGACATCGCGGTCATTTCGCTCGGAGGCATCGTCACCAGCGAGAGCCTGCGCGTGGCCGGCAACCGCATGGACGAGGTCATCATTCGCCACATCAAGGCCGTCTACAGCCTGATGATCGGCGACCGCACCGCGGAAGAGATCAAGACCCGGATCGGTTCCGCCTATCCGATGGACCAGGAGATGAGCATCTCTGTCAAGGGCCGCGACATGGTCGCGGGACTTCCCAAGACCGTCACGGTCTCCTCGGTCGAGATCCGCGAAGCGCTGGCGGAACCGGTGACGGCGGTCGTCGAAAAGGTGAAGCGCGTCCTGGAGCAGACGCCGCCGGAACTGGCTGCCGATATTATCGAGCGCGGCATCGTATTGACAGGAGGAGGCGCACTCTTGCGGGGCCTCGACAAACTTCTGACAGCCGCGACCGGTATTCCCGTCTATGTGGCGGAGGACCCGCTCTCCTGTGTCGCCATCGGCACGGGGCGCGCCCTGGAAGAGCTGCCGGCCATCCGTGACAGCGCCATCATCACCCGCGCCGATCGCTAGTTCGGGATTTCAATCCCGCGCATGAGGAGACGAAGCACGATGCAGCACAGAGATTTTTGGAGAGTACCGATCATCGCCCTGGGCTGCATCGCGTTGTCTGTGCGAGCGATGGCCCAGTCTCTGCCGCCGGATGTACGGGCCGGGCACTGGGCTGCCGCCCCGGTACAGATCGCTCTGCGTAACCAGATCCTGAGCGTGGAGGCCGACAAGAACTTCCATGGCGATGTCAAAGTGACGCACCAGCAGGCGGTCATCGCGCTGGCCCGTTTGGGGAAGGCGCTGGAGACCGGCGCGTGGCAGAAGAGCGCGAGCGTTCCGGTATCGTTCGCGAAGACCGGTGTCGCTCCCCAGGCTGGAGCCTGGGAGAAGCAGGGCGTCAGCCGCTATGTGTTCGCCACGGTCCTGACGCGGATGGGCGACTATGCCAACAACGGTCTCCTCCGCGCAAAGCCGGGTGAGAAGGATACCGGCAAATCGACCGTGGTTCCGCCTGCGGTCACTGTCACCCTCTCCAGGTCCAGTCCCGCCTACGCATCGATTACCTATCTGGCCGACCATCGTATGGTCGGTCCCGGCTCGCCGCTGCTCTCTGCCGACGACAAAACGTTGACGGCTGCGGAGATGACTCGTGCCATGAAAGACCTGATCATCGGTCTGACGGACCGCGTCACCGACATGGGGCATGATGCGGACGGAAATACGCGTGACGAAGCCTTTCATCCCAAGAATCCCGTCAAAAAGAACTAGTCGAACGTCTGTTTGCCTTACTACCATGACCACCAGCCTTCCTCTACGATGTCAATGCCGCCGGAAGGCGGAGACGAGCCTGTCCTGTTCGCGGTGCGATGCTCCCATCTGCCCCGACTGTTCGGTCGTCGCTCCCGTGGGAATGATCTGCCGCAACTGCGCGCGCGGCAGTAAGAATCTGCTGCATCAGGTCACTCCCGGTCGGTTTCTCCTGGCGGTCATCGCCTGCCTGGCCGCTTCCACCTTCGGCGGCTGGCTGATCGCCTCCCATGTCATAGGCTACGGCTTCATGGGCCTCTGGGTCGCCTTCTTGTTTGGTTACGGTATCGGCGAGATCGCACTGCGCATTACCGGGCGCAAACGCGGCCTCGCGATGGAGGCGCTGGCCGGCGCCGCCACCGCCTTCGGGGTGATCAGCGGGGTCGCCATCAATCTGCTCCTATACCCCGATCCCCGCATGATCGGATTCCAACTGAAGAATCCGATGACCTACGCGACACTCATCCTCGCAGTCGTCTCTGCGGTGGGCCGCATTCGCAACATCTGATCCCTCCCTTCCCCCTTGCTTTGGAAAGGAAACACGCATGTCACTTGGTCTCTCTCGTTTCGCTTTGGTGTGTGTCTTTGTGATGCAGGGGCTTGCCTGCCTGTGCGCGCGGCCCGCAGGTGCGCAGAGCAGTGCGGGCGACGCCCTCTTTGCCACCAACAAATTCGAGGCGGCGCGTTCCGCCTATACCTCCGCCGTGAGATCCAGCCCCAAGCAGGCGTCGCTGCGGGTGGGCCTGATCCGGGATCTGATCCGTCTGGACGCCTGGGCCGACGCCATCAGCGAGAGTAAAGCCGCGGTGGCGGCGCTGCCTCAGAGCGCCGATATGCACGGCCTCCTGGCGATCACCCTCCTCCGGGGCGGACAGCCTGAAGCCGCGCAGAAAGAGGCGGATCAGGCGCTGAAACTGGACATCAACAGCTACTGGGCGATGCTTGCAGGCGGACGACTGGCGCTGTGGCAGAACAATCATGAGGAGGCCCACTCCCTGCTGAACCACGCCACGCAGGTGCATCCCGACTGGCCCGAAGCCTGGCTCTACCTCCTGGAGTCGTTCGATTCGCACCGCGCTCAGGAGGCCCGTAAGGCCTTTGAGACCTACCGAAAACTGAATCCCAAAGGGCATCCGCACGACCTGGCGCTGGAGGGGGCCGATGGACAGGGCACCTACTCGAAGAACTTCGAGAAGGATCCGCCCATGCAGGCGACCGGCAAGCTGAATGCGCAGGTCCTTCAGTCGGCGGACGATGGCAAAGGGCAGGTGATCTCCACGACCTTTCCGATCGAGCGCGATGAGGACAACTTTATCCTCGTCCCCGTCAAGATCAACGGCGCGCATTTCAAGATGCTCTACGACACCGGGGCGGGCGCCTCGCTCTCTCTCGGCGAGAGTAAAGCGGATCACATGGGGCTGCCTGTTCTCGCGAAATCCATCGCGCGCGGCGTCAACGGGAAAGAGACCACGAAACTGTTCAAGGCGGATACGCTGGAGGTGGGGGATCTACAACTCCACTCCGTTCCTCTGGAAGGCTCGGACAACAAGGTCGGCCCGGCGGATGGGCTGTTCGGAGGCGCGATCTTTCAGGACTTCGTCGTGACCGTCGATTTCGAGCGCAATGAGATGACGCTGACGCGCGGCAAGAAAGCCGCTGCGCCTCCTCCTCCCTCCGGGTTTCGGGTCAACACCATTCCGTTCCGTCTTCAGGGCGGCTATATCTACGTGCCGACCAGCATCGCGGATCACAACACCTGGTGTATCCTGGACACAGGCGCCGGCGGCGTCAGTTTTCTCTCGCTCAGTCTGGCCAAACAGATCGCCGCTGAGCGCGGAAAAGCGACCTATCAGGAAGGGACAATCGAGGGCCGCTTCGGCGTCGGCGTCTCGAACACCAAGATCAAGATCCTGGTCTTCGGCTTGAGTGTGCCCATCGGCCTGATGAAAGAGGGCCGGGCTCCCTATCACATCGAGGCCAACCCGACGATCGCCGCCTCGGTGATGGATACGGAGGTCAGTCGCACCTTCGACTTCCAACTCGGCGCGCTGGTAGGAATCGACTACCTCACTTCCGCCAAACGCATCCACATCGACTATCCCCATCATCTCCTGACCATGGAGTTCCCCGACAGCACCGAACAGCCGTAGGCGCTGCATGTCCGGATAGACAAAAGCCCCTCGCACAGAGTAGTTACTCTATGCGAGGGGCTTTCTGTATTTGAGCGGTCAATCCACCATCTCGGGGGTGTACTCTATACGGTTACGGACCCCATTTCACGGCGGTCAGGCGGTTCAGCAGGCTGTCCGGCTGTTCGCCATCGGGATCGGATTTGAGGGCGTTGTCGCGATCGACGTGCGCTTCCATCAGGACGGAGCCGCCCCTTTCGGTCAGGTCTGTCTGAATATAGACGCTGGCCTGTTTCGCCTCTCCATTGGTCGCGAAGGCGTTGCGGGCGGCACGGTAGACATTGCGGATCGCGTTCTGGCGGAAGTTGTCCTGCCCGTTCGATGTCGGCGCATTGGCCAGGACCAGAACGACTTCGTCGGTGTTGGTCAGGCTCGCCATCTTCGCCAACTTCATGCCGCCGGAGAGGGTGGAGAAGCCGGGATTATCCATGCTGCGGGGCATCGGGCGCACCCGCTCGATGGGCGCGGTCGCGACACTAGGCGCATTTCGGGAGGCCATACCGGGCAGGTTGTTCGCGCCGGGTTGGCGCGTCTGCGCAGGAGCCGTGGGAACCGTGCGGGCGGTCGTGATGGTATCGGGCGCAAGTCCGGCTCCTCCTACATGAGGCGGAGAGACGTCGTTCGAGTTGCCGCCGGGGGGCACGATCGTAGGACCGTTCGGCTGTATGGGGGGCAGGGAGCCGAGCGTGCCTTCCGCAGGCGCGATGCTGTTGACCTGATTGGGGTCACCGAGCGGCAGGCTCTTTCCGGCCTGTGGATGGCGGTTCTGCGTGCCGAGGAGGATCGCGCCGGAGACGACAAGAAAAGCGAATGCAGCGACCGTGATGCCGCGCAACCAGAGCCGGGGCGAGACGCCCATCAGCGCGACGGTGCCGACACGCGCCTGCCCGTCGGTCGGCTGAACGGCCGGATCGACGGAGATACGCCGCACGCTTCTGGCTCTCTGCGCCTCCTGCTGCGCGATCTCGCGTTCGGTGCGACTCAGTTTGGCCTCATCGATCGGATTGGGATGAATCTCCAGGGCCATGCGATACCACTGGGCGGCGTCGGTATAGCGTTCGCGCGCGGCGTAGATATCGCCCAGCAGCGCGTGGGCCGCCGCATTGCCGGGTTCCGCTTGCAGTACCTCGACGCACCGGTCGATCGCCTCGCTCCAGTTCCCACGGACGCGACTGAGATTGGCCTGAGTCAGCAGATTGTTGATCACACGAGGATCCGAGGGCGGAGACGTGGAGGGGGCCACGCTCTTCGGTACGACAGGCGGATGCACCGCAGGCGCAGCCACGCTCTTCGGAGTCGCAACGGGCGTCGCCATCTCCTGAACCACAGGCGGCGCTATAGTCCCCGGCGCGACATAGCCGACAGGCGGCGCAGGGCGCTGCGTCCCCGCGGAACGCTCCACGGAGAGGGCAGTCGGTTTGCCGCACTTGGGGCAGTAGAGACAGTCATCCAGAATATTTGAAGTACATTCAGGGCAGTTCATAACGTCGACTCCAGGGACGAGAACAGTCTCGTCAGAGCGCAGACCGGAAGCGGCCTGCGCAAGAGCAGTGTCTCAATACAGTATATCACGAAAGCGCATTTATAGAAGCAATTCCTGTACTGCCGAATCCGTCGGCGCCCCGCTCGGTGGCTTCCAAAGAAGTACTCTCTTCCCACTGAGCGCGCACCACCGGCGCGAGGACGAACTGCGCGATGCGATCTCCGCGCCGAATCGTCACGGTCTCCTGTCCCCAGTTGATGAGGATGACCCGAACTACGCCCCGATAGTCCGCGTCGATCGTACCCGGCGCATTCACCAGGCCGATACCCTGATGGATGGCAAGCCCGCTGCGTGGCCGCACCTGCATCTCATATCCGGCAGGAACCGCCATCCGCAGTCCGGTCGAAATCAACGCCCGGTCTCCCGGCTCCAGTGTCACCGGACTCTCGACAGGCAGGGCTGCGCATACGTCCATGCCTGCCGCATCCTGTGTGGCATAGGCGGGAAACGGAAGCCCTTCGGCCTCCGGTTCCCGCTGGATCGAAACACGAATACACTCCGCTTCCTTCTGACTCATCATTCTCTTTCTATGTTCCCAGGTGCCCCGCAGTGTGCAAGAAACGCCGTGTTATTGGTAAGCAATTCCAAACAGGGTCGGCCTCTCATGTTTCTCCTCCTGTGCGCTCTCCTCAGGAGTCAACCTACACAGAGGGAGGCGAATCCCAAACGTGGAGCCTTTGCCTAGTTCGCTATCCACTGTCATCACACCATGATGCGCGGCGATCAGAGCCTTGACCAGGTACAGACCGATTCCGGTATCGCTCGCTTTTGGGCGTCCGGAAGAACGTACATCGCAAAACGCTTTTCCCATTCTTTTTAATCGGTTCAAGTCAATACCCATTCCCGGATCTTTGATGCCTATCCACACAGAGGAATAGGGAAAATCTGCATCGGCGGGCTTCAGGCGGGCAATGATGCGGATCTCTCCACCTTTCGGCGAGTATTTGATGGCGTTGGAGACGAAGTTTTGGAGGATATTCTGAAACTTCTCCCGATCCGCCTCGATCTCGATGTCTTCCGGTTCGAAGTCGAGCACGAAGGTGTGTTTGTCGGTACGCCCTCGCTGAGTTCTCAGGACTTCCTCCGCCACTTTGCGGATCCCGACGTTGGGCTCCCAGTTCATCTCGATGCCACCGACGCCCAGTCGCTCGATGCGGGAAACACCTAGAAGGTCATTGACAAGACGACTCAGGCGGTCCACATTCTCATCGATAATAGTGTAGAACTCGCGGCGGGTTTCCCGGTCGTACCATTCCTCTTTTTCATCGTCGAGTAGGGTGCTAACGAAGCCCTTCAATGGGGTGAGCGGGGTGCGCAGTTCATGGGCTACGATGGAGACGAACTCTGTCTTCATGCGCGCAATATTGCGGAGGTCCGTAATATCATGAAACAGATAAATGATACCGGCAGGCACGCTAGAATCATCCTGTATATGGGTAATGTGGACCTGATAAAAAAGATCCTGATCCTGGTCATCTTTGAGAGCGATCTCATCCGGCTTTTTCGCATCCTCGTCCTCTGCATGAGACGCAGAGGGGATGCCTCTCGCCAGTTGGCGCTTGATGATTGCCATACACTCTTCATGCTGAATGAACTCTGCGCAGGGTTTGCCGAGGATATTCTGGTTCGCCGAAATTTTAAACAGGGCGCGAGCGGCGGAGTTGATGTGACCGATGCGACCACGAGGAGTAACGAGCAGTACGCCGGCACCCAAGCGATCGAGAATCCGCACTGGGGAGACTTGCGAGGTGCCTGGAAGCGTCAAGGAAGAATCGCATGGGGCGAGCCTGGTCCCAAGAGGCGTCGGCGTACCGCATTGGGGGCAGTAGAGCCAGGTGTCGAGAACCTGTGAACGACAGTTCCGGCAACTCATAGTGTCACCTCCAACGACGAGGGCGGACTCGCCGACGGCGCCATCCGCTGGCGGATAGCGTCAGAACACCCGGTTTAGAGAGGCGTCCGCTTGAGGCGGGCAGAGAGGAGTGGGGTGGGAGAGCCGTGTCGATCTTTTAGAACGGAACGGCACGGCTCTCCTCGATGTGTTACGCGGCTGCTGGCTCTTCTGCCGGTGTCTCCGGATCCGGCTGTTTGAGAGGCAGACGGATCCAGAAGGTCGAACCTTTGTCCATCTCGCTCTCGACGTTCATGGTGCCCTTGTGGGCTGCAATGAGAGCACGCACCAGGAACAGGCCTATCCCGGTGCCGCCCGCTTTGCGGGTACCTGTGTTGTTGACGCGATAGAACTTCTCGCCGAGTTTCTTCAGCGCGGATTCGGGAATGCCCATTCCCTGATCCTTAACGCCGATCACCACGGAGTCGTAAGGGAACTCGTCATCGGCAGGCTTCAGGCGTGCGATGATACGCACCTCTCCACCGTCTGGTGAGTATTTGATAGCGTTGGAGACGAAGTTCTGGAGGATGTTCTGGATCTTGTCGGGATCGGACTCGAGTTCGATGTCTTCCGGATCGAAGTCGATGACGAAGGTGTGCTTATCGGTGCGTCCACGCTGGGTGGCCAGCACCTCTTCGGTCGCCTTCCGCAGCCCAACGTTATCTTCCCAGTTCATCTCTACGCCCGCCACGCCCATGCGTTCGATTCGGGAGACGTTGAGCAGATCGTTGATGAGGCGGCTGAGACGATCGACATTCTCATCGATGATCGTATAGAACTCACGCCGGGTGGCGAGATCGTACCACTCCTCATTTTCATCGTCCAACAGCGTGCGGACGAAACCCTTCATCGGAGTGAGCGGGGTGCGCAGTTCATGGGAGACGATGGAGACAAACTCGGTCTTCATGCGCTCGACATTGCGGAGGTCCGTGATGTCGTTGAAGATAAAGACCGTGCCGACGGGCGCATTGGCATCGTCATGAACATTGGCGGCATGGACCTGATAGATGAACTCCTCTTCGTCGGCATCCGTGATGGAGATCTCATCCGGCTTCTTCGCGCCTTCCTCGGGAACATCTGCGGTCGGCTGGATGCCCTCGGCCAGGCAACGCTTAATGATCGCCACGCAAGCCTCGTGCTTGATGGAATCTTCAAAGGGCTTGCCGATCGGATTTTCGCTGTCGGCAATTCCGAAGATGGCGCGGGCAGCGGCATTCATCTGACCGATGCGTCCGCGCTGGTTGACGAGCAGCAGACCGGCGGTCAGGCTTTCGAGGGTATGGACGAGTTTCTGCTTCTCTTCGACCAGATCCTGGAAGATCTGGGCGTTGGCGATCACCGCGGCGGCATTGCGCGACAATCGCTCCAGCAGGCTGACGTCCTCTTGAATGAACTCTCCGCCGTAGCGCTTGTTGAAACAGTGCAGCACACCGATGTTGAGACGATCCACGATGTGGTTCTGATCGTCGCGTCGGTCCACGATCAGCGGCACCGTGACCCCGTTGCGGATACGCAGGTCTTCCAGCAGCGCTTTGGTCATGCCGGGCGCGTCGTCCGTATTGGTGAAGATCGCCGGAGCGCCGGAGGTAAACACCTCGCCGTCCAGACTATCGTCGATGGGCACGCGATAGGTCAGGACTTCGGCGTCGGTCATGCCGAACGCGGGCGAGCGGGCGACCAGGTCGTCCGTCTCGCGATCCCGTACCATAATGACGCATTTTTCCGCCTGCACGATCATCGCCGTGCGCTGCACCAGACGACGCAACGTCTCTTCAAATTCGCTGACCGGAATGACCGTCTCTTCCCCGGCGCCGGGCGCACCTTTGGCCCGTTCCAGTTCGGAGTTGCGCTGTTTGGCGCTGTTCAGCTCTTTTTCCAGGGACTGGAGTTTGCGTTTTAGCTCCTCAATATCTTCCATAGCCACCTGTGCCACGTAGTTTCCCTTCTGTTCGTTGTGACCCGAAAAGGGTGCAGAGGAACGGCGATGGTCAGCCGAATGGCCTCTGCGAACATTGCCATTATAACATACCCTCTTTACGACCGTCAATAAGAGAGATTCCGTCCGAATTTCGGCGTGCAACACGGCTCTGCGCGCCCGTGCTTCCCGGCCTTTTCGACGTGCAGTGCGAGAGCGACCAGTGGCGTGCAAGGAGCCGAAGACCGCGTGGGCGAGCTTCAGGACATGTACGAGTGCGAGAGCGACCAGTGGCTTGTAAGGAGTTTTTGGGAGAGAAACCCGTTCGTCTGTTTCCAGGCAAGCGAAGACGGATCTTATACGGTAAAATAGAAGAGAGACTTTGAGGGGACTCCCTCGATCAGGGTCTCAGGATGGGAAGACAAGCATGGCAGGGCATCACAACTGCGAACATCATAGTGCGGCCGGGATGAGTGAGGGACGATTGCGTCTGTCTCTGCTGCTGACGTTCGGCTTCGTCGCGCTGGAGTTCTTTGTGGGCACCTGGGCGCACAGTCTCGCGCTGGTCTCCGACGCCGGTCACAATCTGACCGACGGCCTCGCCCTGGCGCTCTCCTGGTATGCCCTCTGGATCGCGCGTAAGCCCGCGACCCGCACGCGTACCTACGGCTATCATCGCGTCGGGATCCTCGCGGCGCTCGCCAACGCCGTGACTCTCCTGGGAATCGCCGTCTTCATCTTCACCGAGGCGTTCCATCTCTTCCTGCATCCTGCTTCGGTCCAAAGCGGCCCCATGATCGCCGTCGCGCTGTTGGCGGTCCTGATGAACACCGCCATCGCGCTAGGTCTGCGCGGCGCCGCCGCCCACGATGTCAATCTCCGCAGCGCCTATGTCCACATGGCCGGAGATGCGCTCTCCGCCGTCGGCGTCGTCGTGGCCGGGATCGTGGTCCACTTCACCGGATGGGTCTATGCAGACCCGCTGATCTCGGTGCTGATCGGGCTGTTTATCGTCTACTCCTCCTGGGGCATCGTGCGCGAGACCGTCAATATTCTGCTGGAAGGCACTCCCAACGGCCTGAACGTCGATGCGATGGCGGCGGAGATGCAGGCGGTCCCCGGCGTCCAGGGCGTCCACGACCTGCATGTCTGGTCGATCGCCGACGGCATGAACGCCCTCTCCTGCCATGTCAACGTGCGGGAAGCCGACAACTCCGACGCCGCCCGCGTCGTCCGCGACATCAAAACCCTCCTCGCCGATCGCTATCAGGTCCGCCACTCCACCATCGAGACCGAGTGCAGCGACTGTCCCTCTCACGCCGATCTCTACTGCCAACTCTCCAAATCCGACCACGATCACGCCCACTCCCACGACGGCCCCTGCACCCACGAACACGCCCACTGAAAAGCGGTCCTGTCTAAAGAAATGCATTTTAGACAGGATTTTCAGGATTAACAGGATCTATTCGTACAGCTCTTCGGGGACGTAGCGTCCGTTGCGACCGTCGAGGGGATGGTCGTTGAAGAGGGGGCCGAGCGCTTTTTGGGCGAGGAAGAGGGCGGTGAAGACCTGGGCATGGGTGAGAGGAGCGTCCGGTTTTAGCAGGAGTTTGCCGTCGGTGGTGAAGGCGTTCCAGTTGTCCCAGAGGATCGGGTCGATGTGATTGGCGTAGAGGGTGATGGCGGCGGCGCGGATGGCGGGGTCGGTGGCATCGGCGAAGAAGGCGGCGGCTTCGGCGCGGCGGCGCGGGTCGGCGGTGTGTGCGAGGTCGGGCAGGAGGCGTGTGAGCCAGAGGTCGAACTCGGCGCGGGTGATCGTTTTGCTGGGATCCGGCCAGGTCTGGAGGCTATGGAGGGCCTGGAGGTCTGCGGGCGCGCCCATATAGTAGTATTCGGGATGGCGCGTCTCGGTGATGGTACCGCCCAGTGCACCGGACTCTTTGATCCTCTCACTGCCGGCGGGGGCGCGCTGGGCGAGGATGGTGAGCCAGCGGGTGAGTTCCGCACGAGTTGTGGGGGCGTTGGGTTGGAAGGTCTCTGTGCCGGGCGTAAAGCCGTGCGCGGCGAGGTACTGGATCTCGCGATAGTCGGGATGGCCGGGCAGTACGTCGCTGAAGTAGCTGAGTTGGATGGCGGGATCGGCGTTGGTGTTGGCGATGTGGGGCAGCAGTTCGTCCTGGATCTGGCGGGCCGGAACTTCCCGCCCGATACGACCGGTGCGAATACTGATGGCCGCGGCGATGCCTGCCGCCTGCCCGAACGCCATCCGGACCGGTTCGAGGCGATAGGTGCCGAAACTGACGTGGGTCGAAGAGACCGCGGTCGTCACAAAGACGTTGTCGAGGCTCTGGGGCACGATGATGCCGAGCGGCAACTGATGCCAGGGCGTGTGCTGGTAGAGCCACCATTCGCCTTCGCCCATGTCGGGCGTCGTCCAGTCGGTTTTGGGGCGGACAGCATGGGAGTCCATCGGGTAGTCGCCCAGGCCGATGCTCTCCGGGCGGGTGATGCTGCGGGCGTCGGAGATGTCCTGTTCCACCGGCAGTTGCTCGCCGACGATGCGGCGGCCTTCGCGCACATAGAGGAGGGGCGGAAATCCTCCCGTGTCGCGGTATTCGTCGTCGGGCAGGCCCAGGCTCTTCTGGCCGAGTACCGTCTGTATATAGTAGAGATAGCCGAGCACGTGGTCTTTATGGAGCTTTTCCAGGCGTGCGCGCTCGGCGTAACCCGCCTCCGGGTAGCCGTAGTTGATCCCCTGAATATCGCCGCCCTGCGGGTGCTGGTTGAGTTCGTACTTGCTGCCGGGCATCGAGCCGGAGGTGTAGGCCCAGGAGTCCTTCCAGCCGGGGGAGTGCGTAAAATCCTCCTTGCGATAGCCGGGCGGAGGCTGCGGCAGGGTCTTATCGACGTTGGGACCGTAATCCTTGACGACGAACAGGTAGGCATAAGCCTGAATCCGGCGGTCGCCTTTACCGGTGCTGCCGGGCAGCGCCTTGTCGTGGGCGCGATCGTAGTAGATGACGCCGTTGTGCGGCTCTTCGGGGGTGCGGGGTTCACGACCGACCCGATAGGGCGCGCCCGCCCAGGCCGCCAGATCCCCACAGTCCGTCGAATCGATAAAGACCTTCGCGTTTAACTGTGCACGGCGACCCGTCGGCAGGCCCGCTGTATTCAGTTCCTCCACCAGTACTGATTCCACGCGTTTGCGGGAACTCCCGGATTGGGCCGGAACCGCCTGCACGGACTTCAGGCGCGTCCGCCGCCAGACTGTGACATTGGGGGCTTCGTAGAGCAGCGACTTCATCGCCTGATGCGCGATGCGCGGCTCGTACTTGGTGCCGTCGGTCTTGACGCCTTCCGCCGCGTAGAGCGCTTTGACGCGATCCCGGAATCGCACGAAAAAGCCGCTGGCATACTGCGGTTTCCGAAGGTCGGTCGCGCTCAGCCCATTGACCGGCATTCCTCCCAGACGCGTGGTCGGCTCGATCAGCGCCACCTTCAGCCCACGCTTGCCCGCCTCGATCGCCGCCGCAACGCCTCCCGTCGAAGCCTGCACGATCACGACATCGAAGTCGGCGGTGGGCAGATGGCGTTTCCCGGTTGTGGTATTGGGGAACGGGGCGAATGTGCGTTCGACATAGTCGCGTGGGGAGGAAGCGCTCTGGCCCTGCAGTGCCTGTACCGTGTAGTGATGCACCGAGTCGGGCGCCAGCCCGGTGTCCGCAAACTCCTGCGCACTCGCGTCCAGTGTCGCGACCGTCTGTCCGTCTCGCTGCACACGATAGCCTGTCGCGCCTCCCGCCGACAGCCAGTAGCAGTGTATCTCCGTGGGAGACGTCGCAATCGCCTCGAACGATCGCGTCGCCGCCACCGTCTGCGCCGCCATGGGCAGCCTCGTCATCGCAAAGAACGTCATCATTCCCAACCAACCCGCCAGTTTCACTATGTCTTGTCCTTCCCGCACATTCTCTGCCTTCTGTTGCGACACTGCGCACCACAATCCCTGCTCGCAGTTGTTTCTGAAAAATCGCCCCATTCTCCACTGCGACCCCGAAAATGTCTACACCGGGTATCGCAAAAAGAGGCCGTTGCCGATTCGCGAATCGGCAACGGCCTCTTCTCTGTCTATTCGCCTATTTTGAAGCCCGTGGAGTCTCTCCCTTGACCTGTTTGCTGAGAACGGGTATAACGACGTTTGTTCTCTGCCCTATTCTGCCGATCTCGTTCGTTTTTCGTGAGAGCGCGATTGCCTTTCCTCCGTCTAATCTTCTGTGGAGGAGTTTTCGCCCCGTCCAGCCGATCCCGGCACGGTTCGTGGAGAGGCACATCATTGCGCATTCTTCGACCAGAGGAGACCAAGCAAGTATGACTATATTGCATCGTGTACTGGGAGGCGCCCTGTTCGCTGTTGCCCTTGCGGGGAGCCGCATGGCATGGGCAGGCGACGAGCAGGCCATCAGCCTGATGATTACGCCCAAAGTAGGCCGATCGGTCCGTATGAAGAGCGTCATCAAAACCCTCTTTTTGGGTAAGGAGTTGATTATCACCCGTACTCAGAAAGCCACCGTGACGGAAGTGAAAGCGAACGGCGATGTCGTGCAGGAGATCGTCGACGAGGGCGGCACGATGAGCAGCGCCGGTGAGGAGGAGAAACAACTTCCCATTCCTCCCTATACCGTTACCGGAGACAAGTTCGGCAAAAGGAAGGAGTTCCGAAAGGCTCCCGAGGAAGGAGCCATGAAGCCGGAAATCTCCCAACTCATGGACATGTTCGGCCTCTTTGTTCTCACCGATAAAACTGTCAAGCCCAACGATACCTGGCGGAGCGAACTGGAAAATCCGGCCGTTCCAGAGAAGAAGGTGATCCTCAAAGACACCTACCTCGGCATCGAGAAAATAGATGGCAAGGACTACTGGAAGATCAAACAGACGGGCGAGGCGATCGTGGACGCCAAAGGCGGCAAAATGATCTCCGAGGCCACCGAATGGGTCAACCCGACGACGGGAGAACCTTTCAAGATCGAAGACACCATCAAAGATGTTCCTACTCCGGCCGGAACATTGACCCTACAGATCGTTAAGTCCATAACCACGGACGACAAAGACAAGCCGGTGAAGAAGTCCAATTGATGTCTGATCCCGAATCGAATTCCATCCGAGGAGACCAGAACGAATGATGAAACGAAATCGTGTGATGAGCGGCGCTCTGTTCGCTTTCGCTCTGCTTGCGGGGCCGATGGCACACGCTGATGATGAGAAGCCCGTAAGCCTGATCGTTCCTCCCAAGGCGGGCCGCGTGACGCGCGCCAAGACCATCATCAAATCCAATCTGAATGGCGCGGATCTGCTGATCACTCAGACTCGCAAAGACACCGTCAAAGCGGTCAAGGAGAATGGTGACTTCATCGTCGAGATCACCGACGAGGGCACCACGATCAATTTCGGCGGTACGGATCAGGAAGGGCCGGCCATGCCGCCCCAAACGATCACCCGCGATAAAGTCAACAAAATAAAAGAGATGAAGACGCCGGACGCCAATCCGTATATGGCGCCTGAGGTCTCACAACTCATGGTAGAACTCGCTACGGCCATCCTGACCGACAAGCCGGTCAAGGCGAAAGACACCTGGCAGACCGAACTGGACAATCCCGCCGTGAAGGCGAAGAAGATCACGGTCAAAGACACCTATCTTGGCCCCGAAAAGATCGACGGCAAAGACTACTGGAAGATCAAACAGACCGCCGAGGCCATCGTCGACACCGACGGCAGCAAAATGACCTATGAGATTACGCAATGGATCGACCCGGCGGATGGCAGCATCTTCAAAATCGACGGTACGCTGAAAGATATACCGACGACTTCCGGACCATTGACCATGCAGATCACGTCTACCGCCATCAAAGCCGCTGACAAGAGCAAGGCGGAGACTGCAAAGCCGTAGTGTGACCGGATCGTAAGGATCCGGAGGAGACCAACCATGGTGAAATTGAATCGTGTGCTGGGAGGCGCTGTGCTCGCCTGCACCCTACTCGTCGGCCCGATCGCGCGCGCCGATGAAGAGAAGCCGGTCCATCTAATTGTCAAACCGGTCGTTGGCCACGTCGTACGCACCAAAAGCATCGTCAAGATCGACTTGATGGGGATGGAGATGGAAGCGCAGGGCGTTGAGAAGTCCACGGTCACCGCTGTTCAAGAGAATGGGGATGTCATCTCGGAAATCGTGGATGAGGGCGGCAAAATCCGTTCGGCAGGCGCAGAGCAGGACCTACCCATCACTCCTACCTATTCCATCACCCACGACAAGTTCGGCAAAACGATCAAATCCGGAAAGAAGCCGAGTGAAGATGGCTTCACCACCCCGGAAGTCAACAAACTCATGGACACCCTCACAGATATAGTCCTGACCGACAAGGCCCTCAAGCCCAACGATACATGGCAGCACG
>Ga0070658_10000573_pt1 | contig 31970 bp, 26 predicted proteins | sample KBSC13metaG_FD_64664 | JGI IMG/M metagenome (GOLD analysis project Ga0070658, IMG submission 64664) | Corn rhizosphere microbial communities from Kellogg Biological Station, Michigan, USA - KBS C1-3 metaG | ecosystem: Host-associated > Plants > Roots > Rhizosphere > Soil ... | reverse complement strand
CAGGAGAAGACCAGCCAACGCGGGATCAAAGCCAAGCGCAAGCAGGCGGGATGGGACAATGAATATCTGGCGAAGATACTCATTGCCCATCAAGGACAAGATTAAGATGCGCCGGCCCTACCGAGGACTGCCGCCACATAGACCAGACGCGCATCTTCCAGACTCTGCGCGATCACGCCGTATAGGACACCGGCTAGGAGGACGACCAGCAGAAAATGATCCAATTGCGAGCCGCTCTCGAACCCCAGAGAGACTGCGCCGAGCACGAAGGATATCGCGACGGAAAGGTTTGCCCAGAGAATCCAGGCGGGATGAGTTAAGGGAGACGTCTTTGTGTCATCCTTCGCGTCGCTTCCGGGATGGAGGGCGGCTTTGCCGAAGTAGAAGGCGGCAGCGCCAAGATAGACCATGCCGAAGAGCAACAGAGGCGCTGGACGCCAGTTGGCCTGATGCCAGAGGAGGAGTTTCGCACTCTGCAGTGCGGCGTAGAGCACGGTCAGGACACCGGTTTGAAACAGGTGCCACATCGGCAGGTAACGATGCCGCCGCCAGATCAGCCCACAGGAGAGGGTCGAGACGGCGCTCGCCAGGAGCAGCAACGGTTTGTTGGGGAGATTCATGCCGCCTGCGGCCAGCCAAAATCGGTCGATCATGAACAGGTCGAAACCGAGGAGGACGGCGCTCAGACCCTGATAGACGAACGCCGCCCACGGATTCGCCTCCTGCGTGCGCCGACCGAACTGCCAGAACATCGCGGTCAGGCCGAGCGGAACCAGCGGAGTCAACGCAAGGAAGACTGCATTTGTCGCGTTCCAGCCGAGAATACTGCGCAGGGCGATCAGTACCAGGACGGTCGCAAGAGCGAAGACGATCTTCAGGGCATGTTCCTGCAGAAAGACGCCGATTCCACGGGTTATCGGTACAGGACGGGATGGCGGGGGAACAGACGCCGACCGCGGCGTCGAGGCGGGTGAACTCGCCGGACGCACTTTGTATTCCGGTGTCTGTGCAGCGCTCGGTACAACTACCGGAGGAGACGCTTGGAATGGCAATGCTTCGTTGTTACGCGGTAATAGTGCGTCCGGGAGCGGAGGCACGATGGGCGCGTTCTGTGTATGCGCGGTCTGGTCTCCGATGCCGGCTAGCCACGCATTCAGTCGGCGCTGTCGCTCGGTGTAGTCGTCTTGAAGTCTCGCTGCCGATTCCGAAGAGAGCAGGTTTCGGGTGCGCCACGAGGGAAGTTCCCACAATACGTAGGCGATATGCGCGATTTCGGTCTGCGCGGACTGCTCTGGTTGAGGCATTACCGCGCCACAATGCGAACAGTACGGCAGCCAGTTCGGATTTCGAGTTCGACAGAGTGGACAGGGCCGGAAAACGGTCGGCGATCTATTTTCTGGGGGCGGCTGCTGGTCTTCCAACAAAGTTCTCCTCCTGAGACGCAAATCCGGGAGGGGTGCGTGCCTCCCGGAGAGTACAATCCCATTATAGAGGAGTATTACGCCACGCGCATGGGCCAAAAGTCCCGATTCACCTGGTTTCAGTCCATGAGGAAGACGACTTTGCCGCAGAGACCGTCGCGCATCAGGGACATACCGTGGTCGTACTGTTCGAACGGCAGTTTGTGCGTGATAGCCTGTGCGATGTCGAGGCGACCGGAGGCGAGGAGGGAGCGCATGGTGTCCCAGGTCTCATAGAGGCGGCGACCGACGATGCAGTGGATGTTCAGGCCCTTGAAGATCATGTCTTCGGCCATGTCGAGTTCGACCTTTTGGGCAGGGATCCCCATGAGGGACACCCGTGCGCCACGTCGCGCGATCCGCATGGCGGACTGGATCGCGCTGGGAGCGCCCGACATCTCCAGCACGACATCGACACCTTCGCCATTGGTCCATTCAGCGATTTTCGCTTCCAGATCGGTCTCCAAAACGTTCACGACTTCGGTCGCGCCGAGTTGTTTGGCGAGGTCAAGCCGATAGGGTTTGGTGTCCGTGGCGTACACGCGTGCCGCGCCTGCCGCCTTCGCGACCGCGACGGCGAAGATGCCGATCGGGCCGCAGCCCAGAACGACGACGGTGCGACCGACGACGTCACCCGAGAGGGTGGCGTGCACGGCGTTTCCGAGCGGGTCCTGGATACAGGCCAACTCTGGGGCGACGGAACGGTCGTTTTTCCAGGCGCTTGCCGCTGGAACGACGACATAGGGCGCGAAACAGCCGTCCACATCGACTCCCAGGATACGCGTATTGGCGCAGACGTGGCGCTCATTCAGCAAGCACTGTTTGCAGTGCCCGCACACCCAGTGACTCTCCCCGCTCACGTAGTCTCCTACTTTCAGGTGCTCAACTTCTGCGCCGACCTCGATGATCTCTCCCGCAAACTCATGCCCCATGATCTGAGGCGGTTTGACACGGCCCGCCGACCAGCGATCCCAACTGTAGATATGGTAATCCGTGCCACAGATCGATGTGGCCAGGACGCGTACTTTAATCTGATCGGGACGGGTAATTTGAGCCTCGGGTACGTCAACAATCTCGGCTCCGGGACCGGGACGTGTCTTGACAATCGCTTTCATGGAGCGGGGTGTCCTTTCGGGTTCGTAGGATGATTTCATTATACTCGATCGGGGACGTAGACGAGCCCTGTTAGAGGCCGCCTTTGACCAGATAGGCCGGTGGCTTCTGCGTGAGTTTCGGAAAGAAGAAGGTCAGAAGGATCTGTATGGAGGCGGCAACGGGAACCGCGATGAGCATTCCCCACACATTGAAGAGCGTCGCCCCTGCCATCAGCGCAAAGATGCTGACGACTGGATGGAGGCCGACCGAGCCGCCGACGATCCTCGGGTAGAGAAGCTGATCGTAGACGTTCTGCACGACGATGGCCGTTACGACGACGACGATGGTGTACTGGACGGAATGGGCATCGATCGGGATGAAGAAGAAGGCATGGTGCTGGGTCATCGTGTAGGCGACGATGCCGCAACTGAGTCCCGTGATGAGCTGCCCGACATAGGGCACCGCATAGAGAACTCCGGCCATCAGTCCAAGGAAAAGCGCGTATTTGACGCCGAGCAGGGAAAACAGAACCGTGGCGACGATCGCGTAGAGCGCGCAGACTTTTGCCAGGCCCCGCAGATAAGCGGTGAAGATATCGACGATTTCGCGGCTCACGACATCGACCTGATCGTGATACTTCTCGGGGAACATCGCGATCATGCGTGCTCTGAGTACCGGATAGTCGCGCATAAAGAAAAAACCAGTGAGGGGGATGATGATCAACCAGGCTGCCTTGGACGCCATCGCTCCGAGCGTGACGGTAACCGTTCCAAGCGTGTCGTTGATGGCCGACTGGAGAGGGTTCGTGTTCAAGAGATCCGCCATACTGGTCTGCTTGATATTGATTCGCGAGAGCAACGCCTTGTGCGCAGCCATCCAACCGTCGGCGCCCTTCTGAATCTGGGCATAATAACCGCCGACGTTACCGCTGAGATCCTGAACCTGGTCCTTGACGACAGGTACGACGAAGACGAAGAAGACGCCGACGATGGCGAGCCCTGCGAGATAGAGCGTGGCGATCGCGCGGATGCGTGAATGCCCATGTTTTTCCAGATAGCGCACCGTCGGGTCCAGGAGGGCGGATAGAAAGAAGGCGATCAGAAACGGCGGGAGGATGGCCTGGACTTCCCACAGGAAGATCAACATCACGATTCCAGCGAGCCCGAGGGCGATCGCTCGCTTTAGATTCCGATTGGTCCAGCCGAAGGGATACATGGCCCGGGCGGCCATCTGTACGGTCATTTCGACGGGGAGGGCGCCGGGCTGTGAGGGCGGGAGCGTCATCGCGGCTACGGGCGGGGGACTCTCGACGGGTTCGCCGTCGATTGTTGGCGGGTCGGTGATGGCGTCAGGAGAGGGAAGTGGTGCGGACTGCACCACCTCCTCAACTTTATCAAGAACGGTATTCTCCGCGATCGGGGGTTCCTGCATCGGTCTCTTCGGAACTCCTACTCGCCGTCCGAAGAGGCTTCACCGAGCTTCTGCACCACCTGGGCGCGGGTACGGTCCACCGCAGAAGAGACCTTACTTCCCACGCTCTTACCGAGGTCGGTCACTTTATCGCTCAGGTCTCCCAAAGCCTTGGTGAGATCGTCGCGGGTCTCTTCACCGGACTTCGGCGCGAGGAGCAGTCCTGCGACTGCGCCTACCAGAACGCCGATGCCGATACCGGCCAGGACACTTACGAGCACACTACGATTGTCATCTTCGCTTGCCATGATGTTGCCTCCTTGGATGGGTTTATTATCGTTCGCCGCCTCGCGGCGACGGACGGACGGACACATAGGTTACTGCTTGCTTTTGCGCGCTTCGCCTCGGCGCTCCGAAGCCGAATCGGGACCGAGAACGGCGTTTACCGGTTCACTGGAAGTGATCTGCATCGGACGAACTTTCGGCTCTATCTCCGGCGGTCTGGGCGGCACGCGCTTTTTCCGGCTCAATACCGCTTTGATACCGGTGCCGATCCCTGCGATGAGACCAGAAGCGATACCTCCGCCCTTGGCTGTCATCATGCGAGCGATCGGAAGCGCCGCAGTAAGTAGACGCTGCGCATTGACCGCTTGTTCCGCGCGTCCCGTCAATCCTCGTACCGCGAGGGTGGTGTCCGCCAGCGCCCGAGTCGTGACTTCCAGGTTGGCGAGCGTCGCGCGGGTCACCTGGAGGGTGGGCGTCACTTCTGTACGCAGCACCTCTTCGGTGGATTCTGCCACTGATTCCAGACGCTTCAACGTGCCGCTGATCTCAGTACGAGTCTCTTCCAGATTGGTGAGGGACTGGCGCACCTGTCCCAACACGACATACAGCCGAACGACCGCGAAGATCCCGCCAAGCAGGAGCAGGAAAAGCAGTACATGAATATCGTAGGGCAAAGGGAGTATTCCATTTCGTCTGTGGATTAGGCAGGAGGTGCGCTGCCTGACAACTCTACGGCGGCATCCAGAAAAGGTTTCGATTCCAGTTGAAACGCCTGTGGCAGCAGATCGGCGACACGCCAGACGCCCGCTCCATCTACGGTAACCGTGGCGTCCTGCGACATAAACTCCGTAATAACTTGCCTGCACGCTCCGCATGGCATCCGACTGCCGGGCGGATCTGTATCGCCTGCTTTGAGGCACGAGACCGCCAGATGGTCGATACGGGTCGCACCTGCGGCGACGGCACTGAATAGGGCCACGCGCTCCGCGCATACGGCGAGTCCATAACTTGCGTTCTCGATGTTACAGCCCGTAAAACGGCCCATGTCGGTATCGACCGCTGCCCCGACTGGAAATTCCGAATAGGGGCAGTAGGCTCGATTGCCCGCGGCACGGGCCGCATCTAATAGAGTTGTCTTGTCGTCGTGGGTGGCGCTCAACAATTGGGTTCCTGTCCAACTCTACTAGCCCTCTGTTACGGCAGGCTCACGGTCGATCGTGCTGACGATGGTTCCGCCGCCTACGACGATCTGGCCGGCCTCTTCGCCGGTTCCGCCGTAAAAGACTGCTGCCTGGCCGGGGGTGATCGCACGCTGTGGCGTTTCGAACCAGCCGACGACGGTTTTCGCCTGCTCGCCCGCGGTGATACGTGCCGGGGCGGCCGTACCGTTATAGCGGATCTTCGCGGTGACGTCCATAGCGCCGCCTTCGACGGAGGCGATATCCGAAATGGAACTCCACAGGCAGTTATCTGCCAATAGGCCGTTCTTGAACAGTTCTGCATCGGTTCCGACGATGACGGTATTCGATTCGGCGTCGAGGGCCAGGACAAACAGGGGGCCGGTGGCGCTGGCCGGGAGGCGCTTACGCTGCCCGATCGTAAAGAAGGCGACGCCGAGATGCTTGCCGAGCACCTTACCACGGGTGTCCACGATGTTGCCGGAGCGGGCAACGGCCGGGGCCTTCTCCTGGAGGAACGAGACATAGCCCTCTTTGGGCACGAAACAGATCTCCTGCGAATCGGCCTTGTTCGCGATCGCGAGGCCGAGTTCGTTGGCGATACGACGGGTCTCGTCCTTACCGGTCAGGTGTCCGAGCGGCATCAGCGTCTTGCTCAACTGGTTCTGCGTGAGCGTGTAGAGCGCATACGACTGATCCTTGTGCTCATCGCGCGCGCGCATCAGTTCGTGCCGACCGCTGTTCTCGTTGAAGCGGATGCGGGCATAGTGGCCTGTGGCAAGGTAGTCCGCGCCGAGGTCTTCGGCGTGTCGGAGAAGCTCGTCGAACTTCACACTGCGGTTGCACTCCACGCAGGGGTTTGGTGTGCGACCACGGCTATACTCCGCGACGAAGTTATCGATGACCTTCTCGGCAAAGTAGTCCCGAAAATTGAGCACATAGTGAGGGATCCCGATCTTCGCGGCAGCACGACGCGCGTCCTCCACGGCTCCAAGAGAACAACATCCGCCATACTTGCCCTGATCGGCGTGCTCCTGCCAGATCTGCAGGGTGATACCCACGACTTCGTAGCCCTCCTGATGCAGGAGGGCTGCGGTGACCGCGCTATCCACTCCACCGCTCATCGCGGCGACAACCATTCCCTTACTCATAACGCTGCAATCTCACTCACTTTCCTCACGTACGTCGATAACGGCGGTATTTCCGGACGCCACACTGACAATACTTCTCTCATTATGCCATATTCGGTCCTGCATCGCAACGCGCACGGCGTTCCGACAACGCGAACAGGTCCCGCTTCGAGAAGAGACGAGACCTGCATCGGAGCGTGTCGATTTACGTTCGGACCTACTGGACGAATTGGCTCTCGTCGAGGCCGACGTTGACTTTCACATCCGTGTATGCCGTTACTCCGGCCCGTTTGTTTTCGTTGTTGTAAGCTTCGATCCGGGACGGGAACCAGAACCCATCGTGTTCGACCGGCTGTTTGTAGAGGAAGGTGGCATTGAGCTTGCCTGGATGGTCTTTGTCTCCCTGAGAATATTCGTCCCGCTTCAAGACGATTTTGGTTTTGGGATCGATCCAGATCATCCGGTGGGAAGTGTCGAGGGTTTTGTCGCGGTAACTGACGGAAAACACGGCGCAGAGAATGCCGTCGACGACCTGGGTGCGCTTGAATTCGGCCTGGGTATAGGCGAGGTAGCCTTTGGAGATCAACCCGACATCGAGCAGCGTCTTGCGTTTGCCCGGCTCTCTTCCGAGTGCGGTCTTCGACTTGATATGCGCAGCGGGGATCGTGGCATATTGAGTGGTGCCGTTGACGATCAGGGTCGCATTGGAGGCGCCAAGCATGCCGTCAATGCGCAGTTTGTTCTCTTCTTTGTACTTTACTTTGATATCGCCTTTGATCTTATAGATCAGCGGAAAGTCCTTGTTGATCTTCACGCCTTCGTGCTCATTGAACTCCACGATCTTCATCGATGCGGTAAAGTCGTTGAGGTTGTTGATCACATAGTCGTTCAGGTTATGGCTCGGTTCCTGCGCTTGGGCGCGAAGGCCGGCCGCACCGAGGCTCAAGAGGCCGAGGATCGCGAGCAGAGGAAGTGAAAATAGTTTAACGGCGGACCGTCGAGATTCAACCATGTTGAAATAGCTCCTTCCGGGGCGAAGATAACAGCGGCGCTGCCCTGGTAATAGGACGAACGCCGCCCTCGTTTGTTACAGGCAGACGAACGAAAAGGAGTTTCCGGTCGATACGGCGTATGTACCGACACCCCACCATGCGACACGAACTGAAATTGTTCGTGCACAGGAGTTGATCAAGTTTATGGCTCTGCCGTCTCTGTTGGAAGCGACTTTTTCCCATGCGTCGGGCATCGGCCCCACGACCGAACGCCGTTTGTGGCAGGCAGGAGCCCGAGACTGGCAGTCTTATCTCGATGGTCCTGACAAGATCTGGCCCCTTACTGCGGCGCAGCGCGCTATGCTCACTCCTACGATCGAAGAGTCCCTTTTGCGTCTGGAAGCCGAGGATTTTGCGTGGTTTGCCAAGATTTTACCCGCTTCTGAGCACTGGCGCGCCGTCCCTGCCTTCGGCCATCGTCTGGCATTCGTCGATATCGAGACGACCGGCGGCATGGACCCGAGCGATCTCACGGTCGTCGGGATCTTCGATGGCCGCACGATGCGCCACTTCGTGAAGGGCGTCAATCTGCACGAGGTACCCGATGCGCTCGCGGATGCTGCGATGCTGGTGACCTTCTTCGGCACCGGCTTCGATATCCCCTTTCTCAAACGGGCCTTCCCACAGATGCCACTGCCGCAGATGCATGTCGATCTCTGCTATCTCCTGAAGAAGTTGGGCTATCGCGGAGGCCTGAAGAGCATCGAAAACCAGCTCGGAATCCAGCGCTCGAACGCGACCACAGGCCTCTCAGGATGGGACGCCGTGCGCCTATGGCACGAGTTCCGAGCAGGAAAGCAGAAATCGCTCGACGTGCTCCTGGAGTATAACGCAGAAGATGTAAAAAACATGAGCGACCTGCTCGCCGAAGGCTACCGCCGTATGTCCCGCCGCATCCTGGTCGAGGACTGATCAGGAAGGCAAAATGCCAATGCGAAGCAGAAATGCAGAAAGGAAGAGATACAGAAATAAATACAAAGGAACTCCCGGAAAAGTAAACTCCATCCCCATTCGAAAACGTTAAACATAGGAGGACGGATGGGAGTGCATTTTCGTCCTTTCTTCTCTTCGTTCTGTATTTCGTGCTTTCTGTATTTCTGTCCTGATTTTGCATTTCTTATGCACCGAAGAAGTTGTAGGTGCGGGCGTTGAGGAGGAGGCCGGCGAGGGCCCAGAGGCTGCCCATGACGCAGTCTCCGAGGATCAGGCCGAGGAAGAAGGGGACGAAGCGTCGATAAGTGGGGAGGCCGCCGTAGCGGAGCGTGAGACCTTTGAGGACCCAGGCGATGAACATCGGCATCCAGACGAGATTGATCGCCCAGGAGGAGGAGATCGCGTAGCCGATGGGATGGAAGGGAAATCCGAAGAAGCGCAGGCGCAGGGCGAAGAGCGTGAGGGTGGTGATGAGGCCGAGGAACATCGCGAAGGACGCCTGGCCGTTCGGTCGTGGGTCGAGGGAGCCGGTGAACCAACTGTTGGTGCGTTGGAAGGCTTGCATGGCGTGGCCGCTGCCCTGGTTGAATTTGGAGGCGGCCCCGAGGGCGTAGGCTTGATGTTCGAAGGCCCAGAAGGCGCCGAGAGTGCCGAGAACGGTGGCGATCATGATGGCGGCGAACATGCGGCGGGCGTCCATCTGGCGCAGCTTGGCCATCTGGAGGCCTTCGAGGCCGACGGGCATTGTGTCACTGCGATGGGCGCGCGTGAGGGAGAAGGTGAAGGTGAAAAAGGCCATGTCGGCGGGCTTCAGGGTCGCGGAACCGGCAAGGCGCGTGAGCATGGCATCGGGACCCATGAAGTGAAAGTCGTGGACGGGCGCGCCGAGTTCCGCGCGGATGCGGGTGATGACGGCGATGGTCGGTAGGTAGAGTGCGAAGAAGAACGCGGCGACCCACCAGGCGACTCCGGCGGTGAGGCAGAAGGCGATCAGACCCAGGGTGCCGAGAGTAAGGCCGAGCAGGGCGGTGCGGTCGCTGAGCGCCTCGGTGGTGCGTTGGGGAGCAGCGCCGGGTTTGAAGGAGGCGAGGGCGCTGCGCCAGATGGCGGAGTAGGTTTTGCGGCCGGACCAGAGATAGAAGCAGAACAGCCCCACGATGCTGCCGAAACCCTGCTCTTTGATAAAGGGAAAGTCGGGGGTGGTGTCCCAGGACATGGCGTTGGAGACGATCCCCTGCATGGTCCAGAAGAGGAAGAAGAACCAGCACGAGAAGAGCAGATCGAGCGGCAGAAGGAAACTGAGACCGATGGCCAGCGGATAGAAGGTGATCGGGAACCATTCGACCGAGTTCCAGGGCTTGGTGGTGAAGAAGGGCTTCATGTCCGTGATGCCGATCGGTAAGGAGGGCAGGGAGGGATAGAGAAACGCCAGCCCGTTCCAGAGGCTGAGTCCGGCGGCGACCGCGAATCCGGCCCAGAGCAGACGGTTGCGGAAGAGGGAGGTCCCGACCCCCTCCTCGGTCATCTCGATCGGCAGCCAGATGATGGGGAAGGTGAGGCGCTCGCTGTCTGCCCATTGGCGGCGTACGAGAACGTTGATGCAGTTGGCGACGAACAGGAGAAGGGTGATAAAGCCGGTCCAGGCCAGCATCGGGACGATCCAGACCTTGAGAATCGGGAGCCGGTAGAAGGTCGTATTGCCGATATAGTGACCGCGTACGGCCTCTTTATCGGTCACGACGAGCCAGTGGGGAAACGCGCCGAGGAAAGGATCCCAGTGCTGGATGGCGCCGAACCAGGCTCCATGTGGCATCATCTGACTGAGGATACCGACGCCGTCCAGTCCGGCGAGGCCGGTGGAGATCGCGAGCATCGTATAGATCGTGAGGAGTTCGCCTTGCGAGAAGGCGGCTCGGGGCATCGCGCGTTTGAGGATCGCATTCAGGCCGACGAAGAGGAAGAGGATGAAGACCACGTTGGCGAAGAGCGAGATGGTGGAGGGATAGGGGCCGAACATGACCCGTTCGAGCCGGACGATCCAGAAGGCGTTGACGGGGATGAGCAGCGCGCCGATCGTGATGGCTCGTACCGTGACGCCCGACGCGCGACGTTTCTCCGGCACAGAAGCGGACGGGGCTGTGGCAGCGGTAGGAGCAGGTTTTGATTCCGTAGTTCTGGCTGGCTGCATAGAGAGTTTCTATCCGGTCGGTACTCGATAGGAGATAATTATGTACGGGAAAGTTACGTCCCTGATTGTGTTATCGGTCTTCTGCGTCGGTCTTCTGGCCTCAGTGAGTGCGCATTCCCAGGAGGCAGCGCCGATGCTGCGAGCGGCGGCAGGCAAACAAGATATTACCCCGAAGACGCCTGTCTTTATGGCAGGATACGGGATCAATCGGAAAAGTATCGATGCGCACGATCCGCTGATGGCGCGCTGCCTGGTGCTCGAATCGGGCAAGACCCGGATCGCCTTCGTCTCGTGCGACCTGTTAGGGGTACCGCGGTATCAGATCGAGAAGATTCGGGCGATGGTGAAGAGCGTCACGCCGGAGCATCTCTACATCTCAGCGACCCATACGCACTCCGGCCCCGATTCGCTCGGGCAGTGGGGGCCGGACATCCAGACATCGGGCGTCGATCAGGCGTGGATGACCTCGTTTCGTGAGAGCGTCGCGCATCTGGTGGACGCGACGGCGGCGGGGCTGAAACCGGCGGCGGTGCGATTCGCCGCTACCAAACAGGTGCCGAAGATCTCCAAGAACATCCGCGTTCCGCGCATCCTCGATACGGAGTTGGGAGTGATGCAGGTCGTCGCGGCGACCGGCAGCAAGCCGATCGCGACGTTTGTAAACTACGCCTGCCACCCCGAGATCATGAACACGCACAACCTCAGCGCTGACTTTCCACACTGGCTCTACGATACGGTCGAGGGTGGGGGCGGAGGCATCTGTCTCTATCTGAACGGCGCGCAGGGGGGGATGGTGACCGCGGATTTTGACGAGACGACTACTCCGAAAGGCGAGAACTGGCCGGCGGCGGAGACGATCGGAACCTCTCTCGGCAAACGGGTTCTGGAACTGTTAGAGGGAGCGCCAGCGGTGCAGAACGTTCCCATCACGGCGGCGCGGCGCGTGTTCGAGGTGCCGCTCGACAATCCGCGTTTCAAGGCGCTGGTCGCGTTGAAGATCTTTCCGAAGTCTGAGATGAAAGGGGCGAATCTTGAGACGGAGGTCTGTCGGGTGACGATCGGGGAGGCGGAGTTCCTGACGCTGCCTGGGGAAGTGCTGCCGAATATCGGGTTCTATCTGAAGAGCCTGATGCACGGCCATCCTAAATTTCTGCTCGGCCTGACCAGCGATGAACTCGGCTACATCCTGACGCCGGAGGATTATGGATTGGAACTGTACCAGTATGAGGCCAGTGTGTCGGTCGGCAGTCAACTTGAGCCGCTTATGGTGCAGAACCTGAAGGCGCTGATGGAGGCCGGGACTGCGAAGGCGGCTCGTTAGTTCGCGGCGCGTTTGCGAAGACGAGCAGACCGTTGGCGACCGGGCGTTCTTTGCCATCCGAGGGCGTATTGACTACGGTCCCACCGACGACCATGGTGGTCGATCCGCCGCCATCCAGGTTGATCGCCTGCTGCGCCCCAAGTCGCTTCAGGATCGCGGCCATTTCCGGCAGTGTCACCCCGCGGCTCGTCACTTTACGTCCATCGACCACGACCAGAAGGAGAGAGCCATCCGTGCAGATCCCGATCGCGGAGCGTGCATGACGGGCGTTAACAAAATCCGTGGGAGAGAGGCGTTCCGCGTCGCCATCGACGAAGATCTTGCCGTCGCGAACCAGCCAGGGGCCGCCGCCGATCGCCTGTTCGACCTCCTGCCAGACGGCAGTCGGAACGTCCGGGGCACCTCCGCCATGGCCGGGCGGTGGTGAGGTCGGCAATAGGTCATAGCGCAAGTGGACCGTGTCCCCAACCGTACAGTGCGCAGCCAGAGGAGCGCTTGCCGTCCCCGAGCCGACGATCAGAACGGCATCATTGGGGCAGGGGGGTAACGGTTGATCCGCGGGAAGGAGAGAGACGCTGTCTACGGTCCCGCTGAGATCGCGTGAAGCATGAAACGGCAGCGTGACGCCCTTCACGGTGACCACCGTGGAGGGCTGTTTCGGTTTCGCTGCGGGCGCATAGGCAGACGTCAACAGGACGGTCTCTGCCTCATGGGGCAGATGGTTGATCCCATTCAGCAGGATCTCTGTGTTGTCGGCAGTCTGGATCGTGCCGCGCGAAGTCAGGATCTGCATCAGGGCGGTGTCACGGGTCAGGCCGACGGCGACGCGATAGCCGATCGGTTCGCTCATCAGTTCGCCGTCCCGGATCTCCAGGCTGGTCGGATCGCCGTTGAAGGGGAAGAAGTCACCGTTGATCGCTGCGATCGCGCCGGTGCGGGCAGCCATGTGGCTCATGGTCTCTCGTCCCTGCGCGGTTCCACCGTACGAGACGAGATCGAGCGCCTGCCCGACCTGAACGCGCACCCCCATCGCTTGGCGATCGATTTGGAGGACATAGGTCATCAAGGGCGCAACTCCGGCAGAGACCTCCTGCGTAAAACGAATACCAGGGGCGACCTCCCGAACAGTCGAGGTTATGTTGGTTTGTAGGGGCGGCCGCCAACTGCCTGACAGGAGCAGACCGAAGGCAGCAATTAGATAGGTAGACTGAAAGCGCAAAAGACGTCTCCTAACAAGACAATGTGGTATCTACTTGTTCTTTTCCCGGCAATTCATTGCTGGGAAAACTTCCGACTTCGAGCGTATTTTCCCCTCCATGAAAGTACATTATAACCTCTGTAGGGCGTCAGGTCAACCGTTGCAGGGCAGTTGTGAGAGTGGTTGTGGGTTGCATTGTTGCGCCTATTCGCGTACAATGAGGCTATGTCGAGTAATGTTGGAACAGATGAGGACCAGGGGATGATTCACACCGAAGCACAACGACCGGTGAAGGTCGCAGGCACCGGGCGGTTACGGAGGGCAAAGACAGGCGATGTGATCGCGATGCAGCAGATCATCAATGGATGGGCGGATCGCGACGCCATGCTGCACCGTAGCTTGAGCCAACTCTATGAGAATATTCGGGACTTCTTTGTGATCGAGGAAGAGGGCATGATCGTCGGCTGCGCCGCACTGCATGTCAACTGGCGCGATCTGGCCGAACTGAAATCGCTCGCTGTAGCCGAATCGGCGCATGGGCGCGGCTATGGACGGGATCTGATCCATGCCTGCCTTGTGGAGGCCGAGGAGATCGGCATCTCGCGAGTCTTCGCGCTGACCTATGTGCCGGAACTATTCGTGAAAAACGGGTTTCAGGTGGTGGATCGGTCTGTGCTTCCGCGCAAGGTCTGGACGGAGTGCGTCTACTGTCCGAAATTTCCGGACTGCGGTGAGATCGCCGTAATGCATGGAATCGGGGGCGCGGACCTGCAACCGGAACGCGATGTGCTGCCGCTATCTCTGGAATTGAAACCTCGATGAGCGAGAAGACGAATCCGGAAAAGAACGATTCTCGGGACGATGCAGGTCTGTTGCGTCGCCTGCATCCACTGGGCGAGGTCGGTGAGGCTGAAGCAACTCCCAAAGCGATTCAGCCACCGGTGGGAGCGCGTTGCGAGAAGTGCGGCAGTACGGCGGTGTCATCACTGCCTTATTTTTCCGCGGGGAGCGGACTGGCATTCCGACCGATCGCCAACGACATCTGTTGCCGGCGCTGCGGCCATATCGGCCCCGTCGATTTTGCATAACCCCTCCCCAACCCTCCCCTTCTAAATGGGGAGGGAGTAGGAAAGCCTCCCCATCAAAAGGGGAGGTCGCAGGCAAAAACCTCCCAAGGCGAAGGAGGGTTGGGCAATAAAAGCCCCCTCCTTGAGAAGGAGGGGTTGGGGGAGATTATCGGAGTGACAGGATTCGAACCTGCGACCTGATCGTCCCAAACGACCCGCGCTACCAACTGCGCCACACTCCGGCAGCCGCGATGGAAACTGCGGCCCGGAGTATTATGAGGCAAGCCGAAGCGGAAGTCAAGGGATACGCCTGAATTAGCGGGCATCCGGTGGAATGAGGAGAGTTTATGTATCGGTTCTCGTGGTGCTGCATACTGATGGCCCTGGTGGGCCTGAGTTCTCTGTCGTTCGCGACCGCACAGGAGAGAGATAAAACTGCGAACTGGCCGCCGAAGGCCTTCCCCATAACCTTCTGGTGCGGACCTCCTGACCCCTATATCACCCTGGAACAGTATCGCGCCATCGCCGACGCCGGCTTCAATGTCGTGATGCCGCCCTGCGAAGGCGCGGCGACGGTGGAGCGTAATCGCAAGATTCTCGATCTGGCGGTGAAGACCGGAATGAAAGCGGTCATTAGCGACGCGCGAATGCCGTTGGCGTTGACCAACAACCCGACAGGTAAGCAGACGATCGCCGATATTGTCGCCGACTACCGCAAGAGTACGTCGCTGATGGGCTATTTTCTGACCGATGAGCCGGGCGCGAACAGCTTTGGAGATCTGGCGGAGGTGGTCGCCGAACTGCACCGCCTCGATCCGAATCGCATGGTCTTCATCAACCTCTTCCCGAACTATGCTTCCACCGACCTCACCGCGAACCCCAGCCAACTCAACAGTCTCACCTACGCCGCGTATCTGAGCCGCTATATGGAGGTCGTGAAACCGGATGTCCTGAGTTGGGACCACTATCACTTCCTGAAAGATGGCGATCGGCCCGGCTTCTTCGGCAATCTTGCCGCAGGGCAGCGCGCCGCGAGAGCGACGCTTCCGCCCACTCCTTTCTGGCAGATCGTCCTCTCCGTGCAGCACGGACCCTATCGCGCCCTCACCGAGAACGAACTGCGATTTGAGGCGATGCAGACTCTGGTCTACGGAGGACGCGGACTCGCTTATTTCACCTACTGGCAGCCGAACGATCCCTCCTTTCAGTGGAGCCACACGATCCGCAACCGAGACGGCAGCCCCGGGCCGCTCTATGCGCCGGTGAAGGCGGTAAACGCGGACGTTAAGATGCTCGGCGCGTACCTTTTCGACGCACAAGTCGAGGAGACATTTCAGTCCGGCGTGATTGCACCGGATGGAACGCCTGCCAACGACGACTCGTTTGTGAAAGTGTCTGGAGAGTGCAATCTGACCGTGGGGACGTTCCGGGGAACGAAGGGCTATATCTACGTCCTGGTCACTAACCGAGACTACACGACGGCAGCCAAAGGACAGCTCACCCTGAACACCGTGAAACATCCTGTCGAGCAGCTTGACCTGAAAACGGGCAAATGGAGATCGTGGGCAGGGAAGCCTGTCAATGATTCTGTGAGTGGAGAGGTGGTTCTCGGGCCGGCAGGAGCGGCGCTGCTCCGCTGGCAGTAGCGGAAGGCTATCCGCGCAGTGAGTTCTTGAGCACGAACCAGAGGTTGGCGGGCCGTTCCGCGAGGCGGCGCATCATGTAGGGATACCAGTGGGTGCCGAAGGGCGTGTAGACTCGGACCCGGTATCCCTCCTTGACGAGTTGGGTCTGGAGATCGCGTCGAATTCCATAGAGCATCTGGAATTCGAACCGCTCCATACCGATGGAGTTGGCCGCGGCGTAGGCTTTGGTAGCCGCGATGATCTTCTCGTCGTGCGTTGCGATGCCGGGATAGTTGCCGTCTTTGAGCAGGCGCTCCATCAGGCGCACATAGTTCGCATCGACTTCGGACTTTTCCGGGAAGGCGACGGTCGGCGGCTCTTTGTAAGCGCCCTTACAAAGCCGCACCCGTGCGCCCAACTTGATCAGCATCTCTATATCGTCGGCGCTGCGGTGCAGGTAGGACTGAATCACCACGCCAACGTTGCGATATTGTGCAGGGCCGTTCCAGAGGCGAAGGAAGAGATCGAGCGTGCGCTGCGTGTAGTCGGAACTCTCCATATCGATCCGTACAAACTGCTCCGGCCCCGCCGCGTTCAGGAGGCGCTCCATGTTGCGGTAGCAGAGTTCTGGATCGATGTCCAGACCGAGCGCCGTCAGTTTGATCGAGACATTCGCGTTCAGGTTCTGTGCGCCGATGTTCTGGAAGAGCTGCAGGTAGGTGTCGAGAACCTCCGCGACCTCCTGCTCGTTGGTGACACTCTCACCCAACAGATCGAGTGTTGCCGAGATGCCCTGCGCATTCAACGCCTTCACCGGTTCAATGACGGCCTCAACGGATTCTCCTGCGACAAAGCGACTGGCGGAACGCACCGCCAATCCATTGTTCCGTACAAACGACTCCAGTTTCTTGTTGCTCGCCATCTGCAGCAGAAGAGTTCGCCCTAACATTGCCACCTCACCATCGTTCTCGTTGGAATACGCACCGTTCCGCGAGAACGATGCTTTGCAATAGATATACGCAGCAGGAGGGATTTCTGTTGCCTGTCCGACCGCAAACGGATTATAGCAGGAAATAGGAATGAAGAGAATGCCAATGCAGAGCAGGAAGGCAGGAAGAAAGGAAAATAGGAGAAAAGAACAAGAAGAAGAGAGATTCCAAACTCATCTGCACTCAGGTCGTCAATCAATAAGGAATACTCCCGGCCTTGCTTTTGTATTTTTCCTGGCTTCTTTCCTTCCTGCCTTCCTGCTCTGCATTGGCATCTTTTCTTTTTTCCTGTGCTCCCCTTCGGCTTCCGGACGAGCGTTTGGGGAGGAATTTGGCGGTCAGAGGGTGAATTAGGGGCGGCGTGCGGCGTGCAACTTTATGAGACGATGAACTGTCTCTCTTACAACCGAGGTGAACATGAGCAGCATTTACGATCTGGACACTCCGACCCTGTTGGTGGACAGCGACCGCCTGGAGCGCAACATCACCGAGATGGCGGTGAAGGTAGCGGCGGGGGGAAAAGCCTTGAGGCCGCACACCAAGACGCACAAGACGCCGGAGATCGCGCGGATGCAGCTTGCGGCTGGGGCGTCGGGGCTGACGGTCGCGAAGTTGGGGGAGGCGGAAGTGCTGGCCTACGCGGGATGCAAAGATATTTTTATCGCCAATCAGATCGTCGGCTGGATCAAGGTGCAGCGGCTGATGGCGCTGTTGGAGCACGCGAAGGTGCGTGTCGGCGCGGACAGCATGGAGGTCGCAGGCCCAATCGGTCTGGCGGCGAAGAGCCACGGTTGGAAAGTGCCGATCATGGTTGAGGTCGATACGGGCTTGGGGCGCTCGGGGACACGCTCCCTGGACGAGACGCTCCTGTTAGCCAAACAGATCGCCGATCATCCGGGATTGGAGTTTCTGGGAATTTTTACCCACGAGGGCCATCTCTATCGTGGTAAGGATGGGGGAGTGGACGCAGAGGCGGCGGCGGCGGTCGCTGCGCAGATGCGAGAGGCGGCCGTAGCGTTGAAGGAGCAAGGAACTCCGAGTCAGGTGGTCAGTGTCGGTTCGACGCCGGGGGCCGCGCTGCTGGCTCCGGAGCCGGATCTGACGGAACTGCGCCCCGGAGTCTATGTGTTCAACGACCGGACGCAGGTTCGCAGGGGGGTACAGCCGGACCGCTGTGCGTTGACGGTGTTGGCGACCGTCATCAGTGTGCGTCCGGATGGGCGTGTGGTGATCGATGCGGGCACGAAGTCGTTCGCGAGTGACAATCCCTTTGCCGACAAGACGTTCGGGGACGTGTTGGACCATCCGGAACTGACCTTCTCCGGCATCAGTGAGGAGCATGGTCATCTTAAGGCGGCGGGTCCGACGGGGCTGAAGGTAGGGGACAAGATACGGGTCGTTCCCAATCACGCCTGCACCTGTGTCAATATGCACAATTCGCTGACGACCTTCCGGGACGACACGGTCGAAGACACTCTGTATATCGCCGGTCGCGGCAAAATTCGCTAGACCTCCCCTGGTCCCTCGTTCGTAAGGAGGGGTGAGCAATGCTTCCTCGTCGTCACACGTGGAGGAGTGTATTGCGTACTCCCATGGTGGTGAGGAGACTGATATGGAACGAGACTTTAGTCAATATCGAGTGAGGAGTTTTTCTTGAAAGCATCGCAACTGTTCTTTCCCACCCTGCGTGAGGTTCCCCGAGAAGCGGAACTGACGAGTCATCAACTTCTGCTGCGCGGCGGCTTTGTCCGTAGTGTCGCCGCGGGGGTCTACTCGTATCTGCCGCTCGGTTGGCGCGTTCATGAAAAGATCGCGCAGATCGTGCGGGAAGAGGCCAACGCTTTCGGCGGCCAGGAGATCCACATGCCGGTCCTGGTTCCTAAGGAGTTGCTGGACGAGACCGGGCGCTCTGCGGTGCCGGTTCTGTTTGGCCTGAAGGACCGAAATAAGCGGGAGTTCTTCCTGGGCTTTACGCATGAGGAGGTGGTGACGGACATCATCCGTAATACCATTCACTCCTGGAAGCAGATGCCGATGTATCTCTACCAGATCCAGACAAAGGAGCGGGACGAACCCCGTCCCCGTGGCGGCCTGATTCGTGGACGTGAGTTCACGATGTTCGACGGCTACTCGTTCGATTACAGTGAGGAGGGCCTGGAGAAGATCTATCGCGCCAACTATGAGGCGTACGGCAAGGTTTTTCGGCGTTGTGGGCTGGAGTATCTCGCGGTCGAGGCCGATCCCGGAGCGATCGGCGGCAGTGAGAACCACGAGTTTATGGTGCTGACCGAGAATGGGGAAGACACTGTGCTGCGGTGTGATACCTGTTCGTACGCGGCGAATGCGGAGCGCGCGGAGGTGCCCCTCAATCCCGATGCGCAAACGGAAGCGCCGTTGACACCCGAGGTCATCGCCACGCCCGGTGCACATACGATCGAAGAGGTCAGCGTCTTCCTTTCGGTTCCAGCGGAGCGACTCATCAAGACGATCATCTGCACGGCGGACGGCAGACCGGTCATGGCGCTGGTCCGTGGCGATCGGGAGTTGAACCTGCCGAAATTTGCGCGCGTGGTTGGAGCGAAGGCAGTAGAACTCGCTGACGTGCCGACCGTGCTGCGGGTGACCGGCGCTCCTGTGGGATTTGCCGGGCCGATCGGGCTGGCAGAGAAGGTGCCGATCTATGTGGACAACGAGCTTCGCGAAGGCGGCAACTATGTCGTGGGTGCGAATGCGGCGGATGCCCATACGCGCAACGTAACGCCCGGCCACGATTTCGAGGTGACGGTCTGGGGCGACATCCGCACGGCCGTTGCCGGAGATCGCTGCCCTCGCTGCGCCGACGGCCATCTGACCGATGCCCGCGGGATCGAAGTCGGCCATATCTTTAAACTGGGCACCAAGTACAGCAAGGATATGCAAGCCCTCTACCAGGGCGAGAGCGGGGAGAAACTGGCGGTCCTGATGGGCTGCTACGGCCTGGGTGTCAGCCGCACGATGGCATCCGCCATCGAGGCGAACCACGATGCCGCTGGGATCGTCTGGCCGATCTCGATCGCGCCCTTTACGGTGAGTATCGTGATCGCGAATATGAAGGAAGAGGGGCAGGTCGAAGCGGCAGAGAAACTCTATCAGGAGTTGAAATCCCAAAAAGTGGATGTTCTCCTCGACGAGCGCGACGAGCGAACCGGCGTCAAGTTCAAGGATATGGAACTCATCGGTATCCCGATCCAGGTTGTCGTCGGCAAGGGCCTCGCCACCGGCGTTGTCGAGATCGGTCTCCGCCGTGAACAAGGGGGGACTCGCGCGTCGGTGCCTGTAGACGAAGCCGCTAAATACGTAACGGATCTGATCGCAACGGAAGAAGCACGATTACAGTAGGCTTCGTGATATGACGATTGAGATCGAGGGCGTTGGTGGGAATCGGGCCGCGTCGCGGCCCGATTTTTTGAGAGGGGCTAGCCCCTCTCAAAAAATCGCATTGTTTATCTGCTACTTTATGTTATCGGACGTGTGTTTTCCACAATCGGTAGTTTCCGCTTCTGCATTTGATGATTGTCTCTGTCGTTCACCGAATGCCAATGGTACGGGTACGCTCAGTTGTGTGGATTACGACGGAAAGAGGGATTAGAATGAATTCTTCAGTGTCACACCGGAGGTAGCGCGGCCGTATTTTCAGTCATGTGGCGCGATCCTGGAAGTCCACCGGATTTACACCGTCTGTTCCATCGCTTAACAAGCGAGCCGACGCCAGATATAGAACCCGAACGACCTTCCTACGATGACCTTTTGGATCGCGTGTTGCAGGCGCCTGCGGACGGAAGGCGACTGCTCGATCTTGGTGTTCAGTTGAATGCGTGGCAGAACAGTCACTGGACACGTTATGCGCTTGCCCGGGCCTGCTTGCGGCAGGCAGTGATGCGTATGCCCGAGAGTGCGGAGGCGCATCGGCGCTATGGCGCTTCGCTATCTCAAACCAAATCGAAAGAGGGGATAGATCATCTACGTGAGGCCGTGCGACTCGCCCCTGAAGACGCCGAAGGATACCTTGAGCTGGGTCGATACCTTGTCGATATAGGCCGTGAGGAAGCTCTGACGGTACTTTCGAAGGCAGTGCAGCTCGATCCCATGGGCCATCTGGGTAGACAAGCGCGTAATGCCATCGATGCCGCTCGACGGCGCGACAACAGGGACAGATGACGACTTCTCCATGAGACTGACGCCTGACCAGTGAAGGATACTCATAGTCCGTTCGTCGTTATGGGCGCGACGAGGACGCGCTCGTTGCCCTGGCGGCGGGTGAACTGGATGGAGTCCAGATATTCGAGGGCTTGGAGGGCGAACTGGCGGTTGGAGGCGGTGCGATCCCGGAACTCGGCGACGCTGATCGTGCCGTGATCGGCGATGTGCTCGCGAACGATCTGTTTCATCATTTCCAGCGTGTCGTGCTGATAGTAGAGGCCATCGGCGACACGGCTGAAGAGGCCACGCTCCGTACCGACGCGCAGGAGCGCCAGCAGAGCGTCCGGAGGGGCTTTGACAAGGCGGCTGACATCGGTGATGGTGGGGATCGCGATGCCGTACTCGCGATAGACGGACGCGATGCGCTCCAGAAGGGCGTTCTGACGGTCGTTCAACTCGACCCGGAAGTCCGTCAAACGCACCGCTCCCGCTTCCGCCGCGACGAGACCGCGCTGCTGCCAGGCGGCCAGAAGAGATTGAAACGTGCGCTGGTCCAGGTTTTTGTCGAGGGTCGTACGTAACTCTTCGGAAGGCATTCCGCCTCGTAGTGGAAACTGCGCATGGTAGGCTTCCAGGATGCGTGTCACACGTGCGGAAAGCGTATCGAGCAGCGCTCTGTGGATCAGGCGTCCTCCGCCGATGAGGACGACCTGCTGATCGCTCTGCGTCACCGTGTGAAGGACCTGCTCGAAATCCGGTAGGGGCATCGCACTGGCCGCGTGGAGGTCCTTTTTCGGGAGACCGTAGGGATGACGCTGGAGAATGGTCTCGATGAGATCACCGGGAGATCCCTTCTCAGTCGCGGCGAGCGCAGCCAGCACCGATGCGGCTCCTTTCCGGTGCCGTGCCGGTGCGGCATCGAGCACCGTGCCGCCTCCGATCGTGTGCAGTGGGGAGTAGGTTCGGAGGACAAAGCGGTCTCCGCGTGCGCAGACCAGAGACTGCTCCGCCTGAAACTGAATGTAAGCCGTGGCGCCACCCTCTAACTCGGTGCGCTCATCCAGGACACGAACACGCCCGAGGATCTCAGCGGTTCCGATATGCAGGCGTACACGGTCTCGATCTTTGAGCGGAGCGGGAAGGTCCGCCAGGAGGCTGACGACGCCGTCGAAGGCGAGGGTAGGGGGGAGCAGGTGGGGAGGGGCAAGTTGGGAACCCCGTTCCAGATCGTCGATCTCCACATTGTTGAGATTGACGGCGACCCGTGAGCCTGCGGTCGCTTCGGTCACCTTCTGACCGTGTACCTGAAGGCCGCGCACGCGTGAGGCGGCTTGCTGGGGAACGATCTCCACCAGATCCCCGACATGCAGCGTGCCGGCGACCAGCGTGCCGGTCACGATGGTGCCAAATCCGGGGCGGCTGAAGACTCGATCGATCGGGAGACGGAAGGGGACGCCTGCATTCCGAACCTCGGCCCGACTGACGGCCGATAGGAGCGCCCTCTTGAGCGCATCGATGCCTTTACCGGTTGTGGAGGAGATGCGAATGATCGGCGCATCGGCGATGAAGGTGCCGGCCAGATGGCTGCGGACATCCTCCTCCACCGCATCCGTCCACTCGCGATCCGCCATGTCGATCTTCGTCAGCGCGACCACACCGTTCTTGACATGGAGCAGCCGCAGAATATCGAGGTGCTCGATGGTCTGCGGCATGATCCCTTCATCGGCGGCGATCACGAGCAGCACGACATCGACTCCGCTCACGCCCGCCAGCATATTCTTGAGGAAACGCTCATGGCCGGGCACATCGACGATTCCGGCGATGGTGCCGTCCGGAAGTCGTAGGGCGGCAAAACCCAGGTCGATCGTCATCCCCCGCTCCTGCTCCTCCTTCAGCCGATCGGTGTCGGTGCCGGTGAGCGCCTTGATGAGCGTGGTCTTGCCATGATCGACATGGCCTGCGGTGCCGATGATGACATGTTTCATGGCGTCAGGGTGGTGATGATCTTATCCGACGTGACGTAGATGCCTTCCCGCAAGGAGACCGCAGGCTCTACAGTGGCATCCGCGCTGCCCCGGACGACGGCCCATTGCCAGAGCCGATCCGGGCTGCGGAATCCGGAGAGGGTCGCGGCGGCGCCGACCGCGCCATCCTTTCGGAGCGCGATGAGCGCCGCGCCATAGAATCCGTGCTGCTCGGAGGGGCGTTTGCGCAGCAGATAGCGCAGCGCTTCGATACAGGCCTCTTCCGGAGAGAGACCGCGCTCCATCGACATGACCACGCGATACGAGAGGCACGCCTTCATCATCTCATCGCCATGTCCGGTGCCTGCGCAGCAGCCGATGGCATTGTCCACATAGAGGCCGGATCCGATGATCGGGGAGTCGCCAACGCGACCAGGCCGTTTCCAGGCCATTCCGCTCGTCGTGCAGCCGACTGCCAGGTTGCCGTCGGCGTCCAGCGCGCAGAGGCCGATCGTATCGTGATCATCCGGGGTCAGAATATGAGAAGCCGGGGGCAGAACCTGCGATTCCGTAGAGACACTTGACTCGACCGTGTCGGAAGCAGGAGAGACGGTCGAATCGACAGCGTAGGGGGTATCGAAGTGCGCGACCTCCGCAGCCTTCTGACTCTCCTTCCACTTCTCCCAGTGCGCGCGGCTCGCTTCAGAGAGCAGATCCGCGTCTGCAAAGCCCTCCTGACGCGCAAACTCCTGCGCTTTTGCGCCGACCAGCATGACGTGCGGCGTGCGCTCCATGATCCGTCGTGCCACTGAGATAGGTCTATTCGTGCGGGTCAGGCTGCCGACCGCACCAGCGGCATGGGTGGGGCCATCCATGATCGCGGCGTCCAGTTCGACCTCGCCTTCCGAATTCGGCAGTCCCCCGTTCCCGACGGAGTTGACCGAAGTGTCGTCCTCGGTCACATTGCCGGCGGCTTCGATCGCATCCAGCGCCGGTTTGCCTGTCTTTAACTGCTCCCAGCCTGCCTGACACGCCTGCACGCCAAACCGCCAGGTCCCGACGAACACCGGTTCCACTGCCATAGTCGATTACACTCCTGCCCGAGCGAGATGGTTGAGCGTGATGTCACCGTGAAACACCTCTTCGGCGGGACCGGTCATCAGCACCCGATCGTCCCCCGTCCACTCTACGCGCAGATCACCGCCCGGCAGATGCACAAGCACGTTCCGGCCCGTCTTTTTGTTCAGTACAGACGCGACCACGCAGGCACAGGCGCCTGTTCCACAGGCCTGGGTGATGCCTGCGCCCCGCTCCCAGGTCCGCATAATGATTTCGGAGGCGCTGCAGACCTGAACGAAGTGGACATTGGTGCGTTGAGGGAAGGATTTGTGGTTCTCGATCGCCGCTCCGTACCGCGCGAGCGGAATCTGGTCCGGGTTGTCATCAAAAATCACGACATGCGGATTGCCCATCGAGACCGCCGTGATCTCGAACTTCTGGCCCTCCGCCTTCAGGACTTCAGAGACAACCGGACCCTCATCGTCACCGCGCATCGGGATTTTGGAGCGCTGAAGGATCGGCGAACCCATATCGACCCGCACGGATTCGACTTTACCGGCGCGCACCATGAGTTTGAGCACCTTAATTCCTGCCAGCGTATCGACCTTGATCTGTGTCTCCGGATTGAGTTTGTGATCGTAGACGAACTTCGCGAAGCAGCGAATGCCGTTGCCGCACATCTCCGCTTCGCTGCCGTCAGGATTGAACATCCGCATCTTGTAGTCCGCCTGCTTGGACGGCAGCACCAGAATCAGGCCATCGCCTCCGATGCCGAATTTCCGATCGTTGACCTTTCGGCTCATCTCCGGCAGATCGCCCTCATCGATCGATTCCGACAGGGCATTGACGATCACGAAATCGTTCCCGATGCCGTGCATTTTGGTAAATTTCACCACACATACTCCTCAACAACGATATTCTGTTGCGACCTTCGCACCCTCTCCTGCGGAGTGGACACCTATCCCTGCGGATTGGTGTTGGCAGGCGGACGTGGGGGAGCATCGCGTTGTTCCCTGGGCGGAGCGTCCCGATATTCGCGCTGAGGCGGGCCTTCGCGATACTCTCGCGGCTCACGTTCGCCGCGTTCCTGCCGCTCGCCCATCGGTTCGCGATTGGTATCCTGATAGAAGTTCGAGACCGGGCGGGAGGGAACGATTGAGGTGACGGCATGCTTGTAGACGAGTTGGGTGGGCTTGCCGACCGAATCGAGCAGAATGGTGAAGGCGTCGAAGCCCCGGACGAGGCCGCGCAACTGCACGCCGCCGATGAGGTAGATCGTAACACCGATGTTCTCTTTGCGCACCTGATTCAGAAAGATGTCTTGAAGGTTCAACTGGGGTTTGTTCACGACGATGCTCCTCCCTGTCAAAGGCCAGGGACAGTAAAAAAATGGCTTTGGGTCTTCACCTACGCGGTGGTCCACGTAGACCGATCTCACGGTGTTCAGGAGGCGACAGGCGTGCCCTGAAGGAGTTCCGTGTGGATATGTGCGGCGACCTCTGCCGAACTAAGTTCAGACACATCGAGCCATTCGATCAGTCGATCGGCCCGGAACCATGTCTGTTGTCGCTTTGCGAAGCGGCGTGTATTGATCTTAATCTCTTCTACGGCGTTGTCATAGGATAACTCACCGTGAAGATACTCGACGATCTCCTTATATCCCAGGCTTTTCATCGGGCCGAGTTCGCCCGAATAGCCCTGTAGCAGTAGCCCCTGTACCTCTTTCACCAATCCTGCCTTCAGCATCGCGTCCACTCTGGCATTGATGCGGGCATTCAGCTGAGGGCGTGGAACGGTAAGACCGCAGCGGATTGCCTGACGTGGGCTACGCGTGCTGCGATCTCGCTCTTGAAACAGACTGATCGGAGTGCCTGTCGAGAGGTAGACCTCCATCGCACGGACGATACGGATGGCATCGTTGGGATGAAGACGCTCGGCGGTAACCGGATCGACTTCCTGAAGTTTCTCATGCAGCCAGGGCGCGCCGGAGCGTGTGACCCAGCCCATGAGTTCCGCCCGGATTTGAGGAGAAGCCGGCGTCGCCGCCAGACTCCAGTCATCGAGCAGCGCGCGCAGATAGAGACCGGTTCCGCCGCACACGATCGGAAGGCGCCCCTTCGCGGCGATCGCCGCAACGGCTTCCTCCGCTGCCTGTTTCCAGTCGGCGACCGTCAACTGCTGATCGGGCGTTGCGAGATCGAGGAGATGAAACTCGGTACCCTGGCGTTCTGCCGGAGTCGGTTTCGCCGTACCGACATCCATGCCGCAGTAGACCTGCATGGAGTCGGCGTTGACGACCTCCCCACCAAGCCGTTCCGCCAGTGCGATTGCTGCCGCCGTTTTGCCGGTCGCTGTCGGTCCGCAGATGACGACGACGGGCGTTTCCGGCCACTGATTTTGCCTCTCCAAAGACCGTTTCCCGGCGCGAAGATACGTCCCGCAAGGGAGCCGTGTGCGCGTTACAAGTATAGCATACCGGCCCGCAATAAGCAAGAATCGTCAGGGAACGATCGGACTTTTTGCCGTTGTGGAAAGGAAGAGAGTCGCTGCCGCGCCTGCATCTCCATTTTGCGGCTGCGGAATCAGTTGGTAGCGCGAATATCGCACTCCCGAATCTCCCTTGAGCGCGATCGATTTCCCTTTGCGCAGCACCGTCAGTTCGATCGGTGAGCGGGGGGCGTGTTGTGCCAATCGGCCTCTGAAGGAGTCTGCGGTAATCGCTTCGCCATCGATCGCAAGCAGCGTGTCTCCTGCCTGGAGACCAGATCGTGAAGCTGCCGAGCCTGTCTCGACGGCGTCGATGAGCACACCCTCTCCTTTAGCCTGATGTAACTGCACGCCTAGAAAGGAGTTCGCATCCCGATGCAGTGTGAGACCGACAGGTTCCAGGGCCGCATTCCAGTCGATCTCTTTGCTCGTGGTCAAGAGGTCCGCATACTCCGTGTGGAGATCCGCCTGTGAGAGCGATTCGAGGTCGGAGAGCAGGACAGGCTCCGGATAGGCTCTGTTCTTGCTGCCGAACTCGGTATCCAACTGGCGCATCACATCATCGAGAGAGCGTTTCCCCTCGGAGAGCGCTCGGAGCCGCAGATCGAAATAGAGTCCGACGAGGCTGCCTTTCAGATAGTAGCTCAACCCGTCAAACCCTTCGCTCTCGCCTTCCCAGGCTTTGCGGCTGGCGTCTTCCAGTGTGACGCGGAGGCGGGCAGGGTTGTTGTCCAACTCTTCCATTCGGTCGGCGAGATCCTTCAACAGCCAGGTCCTGTCGCGCAGGCCCGCGCGATAGACGATGAGATCGGCATAGTAGTCGGTGACGCCCTCGGCCCACCAGAGCGAGGCGGTGCGCACCGGCTGTGTGTAGTCGAACGGACCCAGGCCGCTCGGGCGGAGGCGTTTGACGTTCCACGCATGGAAAAACTCGTGTGCGGTCACGGTCTGAAACTCTTCCGATTTGCCGTCTTTCAGCGCCTCGCTCAGGTGAATCACGGTGCTGTTACGATGTTCGAGACCACCCTCGAAGCCCTTGCCTCCAATATGATAGAAGAAGACATAGCGTGAAAAGGCAGGCTTGCCGAAGACCTGAATTCCAGCATGCACGATCTTGCCGAGCACGGTACCGATTCGCGCCTTGTCCCAGTCCGCACCTCCGACACAGACGCACTGAAAGGTCGCGCCGTCGCTGACAAATTCCGTGGAGGTGAACTGCCCGAACTGGAGCGGACAGTCGATGAGCGCGTCGTAACTCTCGGCCTCGAAGCGGCGGGGCGGCTCAGGCTCCTGACCGGCGGCTGCCGTGTGAATCGTGGGAGACGGATCCGCAATTGGGGTCAAGGGAGTGGCGATCTTCCAGCCAATCGGCAGCGTCGCTTCCAGGCGCACCGCGCGCTGCGTCATGCCGACCTCATAGAGAAACGCGGAAGCGCCATTGATATAGCCCAGTTTTGCGGGTCCATCGAGGCTGCTCCCGAAGAATCCAAGCCCGACATCGTGGGCATAGACATCGTAATCGACGACGATCCGTGTCGGAACGGCTGCCGCAGGCGATGGTTCGACGGCCCACACACGCGGAGAGGGGTGGGTAACCGCCAGCATCCGGCCACTCCCGTCTTTCGCGCGGACATGTTCGATATCCGCCTCATAGTGCAGGATCTGATAGTATCCGGGAGACCACGCGGGGATCGCGAACTCTTCTTTACTGCCTCGCGGCCTATCGTCGATAATCTGGAAATGCAGGCGATGCAGGGCAGCAGCCGGGATCGATAGACGATAGAGCAACGGCGATCGTGATGGCTCACCCTCCTGTGACTTCAGGGAGGATGCCCTGGCAACGCCGACCGCAAGCGTGAGCAGCAGGCCAAAAGCGGCGAATACAACCTGTAGAGAGCGGATTGGAGATGGTATCACGAGGTCTTTCACTTTCTCGGGGGGCGGCGTGCCGAGGTGTTGTTCAGGAGTCCTGGCGGGTGAACTCGTCATAGATAATACCGCTTGCAGCGAGAAGAAGTTCGCGCACCGTGTTGATCGACTCGGACATCGCGCTGACGACGGCCGTATGCTCCACCGGTCCCGGAGTCAATCCTGCCCCGAGATTGGTGACGATTCCCAGTCCTGCGTACTCGATGCCGGCCTCTCGGGCAAAGATCGCTTCGGGAAGCCCTGTCATGCCCACGACATCCGCACCCCATTTGCCGAACAGACGCACCTCCGCAGGCGATTCAAAGCGTGGCCCGTCGCAGCAGAGGTAGGTGCCGGTCGGAAGGACGGGCACGCCCATCGCTGCCGCCGCCTGGAGGACCGCTGCCCGGAGGTGGGGGCTGTAGGGTTCCGAGAAGTCGATATGATGCCAGGGATCGCCCTCGTGAAAGTAGGTGAGGGGGCGCTGGCGGGTAAAGTCGATGAAATCGTCGAAGAGCACCAGGGATCCAGGGAGCAGATCGGTGCGGAGGGAGCCGACAGCATTGGAGGCGAACAGATAGCGGACGTCGAGTTCGACCAGCGCCGCGATATTCGCACGGTAGTCGATCTGATGTGGTGCGAGACCATGCGTCTCGCCGTGCCGGGAGAGGAAATAGAGTTTGTATGGCTCGACATAGTTATTGGAAAGACTGAGCAGATGCGCCTTTCCGTAGCGCGTGGTCACTTCCACCGTCTCCGCGAAGATCTCGGGGGGAAGCGACTCAAAACCGGTTCCGCCGATAATGGCGATATTGCCTCTGGGCATAGGATTCCTTCCGTAATATCGGACGTCTTGACAGAACGTCCGGCTATGAGGGTACACTCCACCGAACTCGTCCGCTTTGCGAACTACCGTCTGCACCCACCTTGAGTATGTCATCTACAACGATCGATGTCTCGTCGCCCGGCATTGAATCCGGACGCAAACCGCTCTCCGCCCGTTTCCGGTGGGCGGCTCCCGCGCTGCCGCTGCTCCTCTTTACCATCGCGCTCCTTTGGCCGTTGTGCCGGGGACGCGCGCTCTACTGGGGGGATATCCTCTTCTATTTTGAGCCGATGGCGGCCTTCGCGAAGTCGCATCTGGAGCGTGGGCATCTGCCGCTCTGGAACCCCTATGTGCTCTGCGGGCAGCCCTTTCTCGGCAATCCCCAGATGGGCATCTTCTACCCGACAACCCTATTAAGTGTGTTTACTCCGGTCTGGCTGGCTTTGAGCCTCAATACGCTGCTGCATGTGTTTCTCTGCGGGGCGTTCTGTTTCCTCTATCTCCGCCGGTGGACCGTGCATCGAACGTCGGCGGTGGCGGGTGCCCTGGTCTATATGGGCAGTTCCTGTCTGATCGGGCGGCTCCAGTTCCCTCCGATGATCCAATCCGCACCCTATCTGCCTCTGCTGCTCTACTTCCTGGACCTCTGTATCGATCGTCCACGCCCCCAATTCCGTCTCGGGCTTACCGTGACGGTCGCACTCCTTGTTTTCGCCGCCCACGCGCAGATGGCCTACATGACGCTGATCTGTGGCATCGTATACGGGTTGATGCGCCTCTGGAGCATGGTAGGCCGCCGTAAGGATAGCGAGGGGAGACGGGAGTTCTGGCGGCAGGTGCGCGTGATGACGGGCGCAGGCATCCTCGGAGTGTTCATTACGGCGATACAGACGCTGCCGGCGATTCAGTTGACGAAAGCAAGCACTCGGGAGGCCCTGACCCCGACACTGGCAAATCGATTCGTTTTCCAGCCTCAGCAGCTCCTGACTCTGTTCGATCCGCATTTCTTCGGCCATCCGGCGAGCGCGGACTACTGGGGCAGCGGCAACGCCTGGGAGCCTGCGATTTTCGTCGGTTGGCTGCCCTTGGTGTTGATCGGTTACGCGGTCGCCCGGTGCAGCCGGGAGCGCCTGGTCCGCTTCTGGACTCTGTTCGGGCTGGTTGGGATCTGGCTGTCGTTGGGGATTGCAGGCGGCCTCTACTGGCTGGCGTTCTTCGCCGTCCCTGGGGTGTCTAATTTCCACGATCCTGCCCGTTTTCTGTTCTTTGCAACCTTCGCATTCGCGGTGCTGTCCGCGGTCGGGATCGATGCTCTCCGCGAACGGACGGTCTGGTGTAATCGTCGGGTCTGTCAATATGCAATGATCGGTATCGCCGTTCCTCTGGTATGGTACGGACAGGAGTGGAATCCAACCACGACCGTAGAGGCGCTGCAAGCAGGGGTGCGGTCGGAGACAGTCGCCTACGGCCGTGCGAAGACAGAGCGCCTCTACCTGCCCGACCACAGTCTCTACTGGCGTCGCTTTGTTACCGATGGTTATGGCGACTACGGGGCCGCCGATCCGCGCACCATTCGAACGTTACGCGAGACCTTGATTCCCAATCTTCCTATGGGCCAGGGCATCGCGATGGCGGCAGGATACGAGCCTGTGCCGATCTCCGCCGTTGCGGGCATCGATGGCCTCGCCCGCTCTGCATTTCGGCGTGGCGAACCCAATACCGACAACCTTCTGTCGTTGATGCAGATCGGGGTCGTGGCCCTGCCGGCATTCCAACATACGTTCGATCCTGGTCTCGCGCTTCCCGGTCAGACGGCGCTGCCTGGGCGTGTCTCTCAATTTCAAGTAGTGGGAGTTCCGCCTGCGAAGGCGTGGCTGGTGCGCTCCGCACGGCACATCGAAGGTAAAATGCGTGTCTCCGCGGTGATGACGGCGCCTGGCTTCGATCCGCGCCGGGAGGCGATCGTGACCGGGCCGGGGGCGGTCACGATCGCAGATACCGGCGGTGTTCGTGGGACGGTAACGCTTCTGGATCTTTCCGAAACCATGGCGCGGATGCGGGCGAATGCCGGGCCGAAGCCAGCGTATCTCGTATACTCTTCAACCGCCTATCCGGGCTGGAAGGGCCGAATCGACGGTAAAATGGTTCAGCTCATACGCACCGACGGGGCTTTCCTCGGACTGCCGATCCCACCCGGAAAGCATGAGGTCGCATTTGAGTATCGTCCCGGGGCGTACCGCCTGGGGGGATTTCTATCGCTTGCCGCCACATGTCTTTGCATCGCAACATGCGTGAAGATCGCGCTGGAGCGTCCGCGCCGTGGGAACCGTTACGACAACCGCACGAGATCACAGGGCGATGAGGAGTGGGACGAACTGGGTGAGGAACTGACGGACAATGCGTGACACTCCGCCGAGCAAAAAATCGGTTTGGGCCGCGCTGGCGCTCGCCGTCTTCCTGATGGTAGGCTTGCGGTGTATAGCACTGGATTCAGACGCGTATCCGCGTCTCTCGTGGAGCAGTGCGCTGCTGACGGACGAGGGCTTCTACATCCACGACGCCCGCAACCGGGTGCTCTTCGGTCATGCCCACACCGATCAGTTCAGCAACGCGCTG
>Ga0070658_10000570_pt1 | contig 32096 bp, 26 predicted proteins | sample KBSC13metaG_FD_64664 | JGI IMG/M metagenome (GOLD analysis project Ga0070658, IMG submission 64664) | Corn rhizosphere microbial communities from Kellogg Biological Station, Michigan, USA - KBS C1-3 metaG | ecosystem: Host-associated > Plants > Roots > Rhizosphere > Soil ... | reverse complement strand
TGCCCGCCCCAACCCCCTGCCCCGCCGGACTGTCGTAGGGTCGGGCAGGCATAGCCGTAGCTTCGGGTCGTGTGAGGGGATGCCCGCGCTTTTCGAGCAGGCTCCACAAATCACCCGCAACCTCAATCATATTCTCACTCCATCGCCTCCTGAAGAGGCGTACTCTGCGATTATTGACCGCTGCGCTGGCGGTAGCGGCGCGCGGCATCCGGATCCACCCGCTTCATGCGCTTGAGCAGATCGCTGGTGTCGGGCCGCTTGACATCGGGCTTGCCGGGACCGTCGCCGTCGTTGCTTTTGCGCAGGGGGTCGGCGGGAGTGGTCGGCATCTGACGTCGCTCTTCTCCACTTATCATCATGGTCGTTGCTCCTTCGTTCGTGATCAATTCATTCACTCGTGATCCATACAACGCTCGTGATCGATGCACCCGTTCTTAAATCGATGCATCAAACCCAGTCGCTCGGGCGACTCTGAATCGCGGCGACGACCGCATCCAGCGTCTCCAGGGAACCGAACTCTTCGTTGAGAACCTGTACGTTCTCCTCCACCAGCGTATTCATGTCGAACAGCAGATCGCTGCCGTTGTGCTTGAACGCGACGCCATTCCAGCCGATGCTGCGCACCGCGCCGCCGAACTTCTCCACGAACAGCCCCCGCAGAAACGCGCGGGTATCGGCGGGAGGACACGCCATCGCCGCCTGCACATGCGCATCGGAGACGAGACGACGCATCTCCCCTGACTGTTCCAGTCCATAGTAGAGGCCCTGTTCGGGATCGATATTATGGTAGGCCAGGTCGAGGCTCTGCATATAGCTGTCGTTCCACTGGAGGCCCTCCTCTTCCCGGAAGGCGTTCAGGAGTTGGAACTTGGCGACCCAGTCCAGCCGATCCGCCAACTGCAAGGGGTCGGTCTCCAGGGCATCCAGGACGATCCTCCACTCGTTCAGCGTCCAGTCGGTGTCCTCATCACGGCCACGCAGGCGCTTCTCCGCCTCGTCCAGATAGATCCGCTGCACTTCGATCGGCGTGAGCGCAGGGCCGCCCTGCCGCTCCAGTGGGGTTTTCAACGTGCGATCCCGCGACACCTTCTTAACGGCACGCACGGGGTCTACCAGTTTCACCGGCGCAGTCAATCCCTCTTCCAGGAGCGACAGCACCAGGCTGGTCGTCCCCACCTTCAGCGCCGTCGTATACTCGCTCATATTGGCGTCGCCACAGATCACATGCAGGCGTCGGTACTTGCGGGGTGCGGCATGCGGCTCGTCGCGCGTATTGACCAGCGGGCGATTGTGCAGCGTATCCACGCTCGCCTCGACGCTAAAGTAGTCGGCGCGCTGGGAGAGTTGGAAGGTGGTCGCCGAGGGCGCGGAGCCGTCGTTCTCGATGCCGCACTTGCCCGCCCCCGCGTAGATCTGGCGGGTGGTGAAGAAGGGCAGGAGGGTCTGTATCAGCGTCTCAGTCGGCACGTCGCGCTTCATCAGGTAGCCTTCGTGCGTCCCGTAGCTTGCGCCGTGGAAGTCGGTGTTGTTCTTATAGAGCGTCACGTCGAGTCCACGCTGCTCCGCCCGCTTCTTGGCCGAAGCCAGCGCGATGCGCTCGCCCGCCTTGTCGTGCGCGACCAGATCGCGCACGCTGCGGCATTCGGGCGTAGCATACTCGGGATGACCGTGATCGTTGTACCAGCGTGCGCCGTTGGTCAGAACGCGGTCGCTGCGCTCCTCTTCCCGACTCATCGGATGCGTGCCCGGCGTATCGAACTGGGCGTCGTCGGGATTGGTCGAAAGCGCATGCACGGTAAAGCCGCGCATATCTTTGCGCGGGTCTTCCCCGCGATAGTTCCAGCCACTGACCGCCTTGCCGGGATGGGCGCGCACGACCGCAATGCTCTCCGCAATCCAGTCGTTCGCCCCCAACCCCTCCACCACGATCCCATATTCGGTTTCAATCCCAAATAACCGTGTCATAAACAATACTTTCGTAATATCAGCGACGTTCGAAGCGCGGGGGACCTCCCCAACCCCTCCTTCTTAAGGAGGGGCTTCCAACCCTCTCCCCCTCCTTGAGAAGGAGGGGGTTGGGGGAGGTTAGATCACACTCCTGCGGGGAGCGGCGGCCTGTTTTTTGGCTTTGACGGGCTTTACCGTGGCAACGTTGTCCGGCTCGTAGTCGAGCAGTTTCAGCCAGTCTTCGATCGAGTCGCCTTTGGGGAAGATCTCGTTCTCTTTGAACTCGACGCGGATCGCCTGTCGCAGGTCTTCGATATTGATCCCTTCGATGTCGGAGCGCTTCTCGATGCTGCGCTTGATGGCGAAGTCCTTGGCGCGCTCCACCACCGACTTGAGCAGCGCCCCGGAGACCAGGTCTTTCCAGTGCAGGATCTCGGTGCTGCCGTTGCGGAGATAGACCTCCAGGAACTCGGTGTCATCGCCGCGGCGGAAGGTGTATTCCGTCGCCAGGTCAAGCAGTTCGTCCAGCGCGCTGCACTCGTTGCCCTTGTGGTCGCGGATCAGCGTGGGATCGAGCGGCACATCCGACAGGTAGATCTTGTAGATGTCGCGCGACGCCTTGCGATCCGGGCGTACGATCTTCACCTTGCGGTCGATACGCTCCGGGCGCAGAATGGCCGGGTCGATATAGTCGGGTCGGTTGGAGGTGAGCATGACGACCACGTTCTCCAGGCTGACCAGACCGTCCATCTCGGCGCAGAACTGCGGCACGAGCGTGTTCGAGATGTTCATATAGCGTCCGGAAGAGCGGGTGCGGAGCAGCGATTCGGCCTCATCGATGAAGATGAAGACCAGATTGCCCTCGCGCGATTTCTCCCGGGCCTGCGCAAAGATCTCGCGCACCATACGCTCCGACTCGCCGAGCCACATGTTCAGGATCTTGGGACCGTTGATATACATGAAGTACTCTTTGACGTCCAGTCCGGTGCGCTCGCGATACTCCTGGGTCAGGTTGTAGGCGGTCGCCTTGCCGATCAGGGTCTTGCCGCAGCCGGGAGGTCCGAAGAGTAGGATGCCTTTCAGCGGGCGCTTGCCGAACCGCGCGAAGAGTTCCGGGTGCAGCAGCGGGAGTTCGATCGCATCCTTGATGACCCCGATCGCCTCTTCCTGACCGCCGATCTTGTTCCAGGGCAGGATCGGCACCTCTTCCAGGTAGAAGTCCATGGTCTCCTTGGCGGCGAAATGCTCCAGGGCGCACTTGAAGTTCGGCTCCATGCGGACTTCGGAACCCGGTTTCAGGGTCTCGTCCAGCAGAGGCTCGCCGCGATAGACCACACGGGAAGACATGCCCTGCGCGTCCATCGAGACTCGCAGCCGCCCGTTCTCCAGCACTTCGGAGATCTTGACGATGGGGCCTTCGAGAGCGTAGCCGAGGTCGCCGATGACGGCGAACGCCTCGTTGACCTTCACCTGCGTCCCGACTTTGAACTCGGGGTTTTCCAGTTTGGGATCGACGTTGGCGATATACTCTTTGTCGCCGAGCGCGATGCGCACGGTCTGCGCCGGTTTCTCCGGCTCCTGATCCGCGGGCATCCCAAAACGACGGCGGGGTTTGGCTCTCTTTTCGGGCTCGACTTTGCCCAGGAATACGCCGATGCTGTTGGCGGGCGAAGTCAATTTAGTGTAGGCGTCTTCGAACTCGGCAATGACCTTCTTGGCCTCTTCCATCATGGCCTCGTCGGTCTCGATCTGTTCACGCAGCGCCGTCAAATACCCGAGACGCACATCATTTCGGGGCGTCATCCGTATGATTTCATCAAGCAGCCAGAGGGCGCGCAACTGCATTTCGGAGGATGCAGCGGGGTCGCCATTCTGGGAAAAGTCGTTATTGTTATCGCGGTCGCCGCCAAATTCGTCGGCGTTGTCGCGTCGATCACGGTCTCGTCGCATCGGAATCTCCTTGCAGGGCGGGGCGCCAAAGGGAAATCGTTCACGAGTTAAGGGGGGAGAACGGATTTCACGCTTCAGTATAACATAATCTACGCACGTTGAATACGAGAAGTTTCCCTTAGTGCGTAACATCCGTCTACATATTTGGGCCGTACAAATGGGCAGTCGCCACCCTGCTCGTATGGCCAGGCAGGCTCTCGTAATTGACCCTGCGCCTGCACTGTGCTATGATCTATACAGGCCATCGCAGACACGTCCAGGCAAGAAGGACTTTACGGTATGCCCTCCAACAAGGTGGAGCAGAAAATCTCGCTGCTGCAGTCCGGGGACGCCAGAGCGCGCAAGGATGCCGCGCTCTGGTTAGGCAAAAAGGCTATTCAGCAAGCCTTCTTTCCCCTGCTTTACGCTCTGCAGGACAGAGATTGGAAGGTGCGTCGTAACGCTGCCGTCGCTCTCGGCAGCCTCGGCAATCGTGACGCTGTCGAACCGTTGCTTGCGGTTTTGGCGGATCGTACGCTCAGTGTCAGGCGCGCAGCGATCCAATCGCTGGGCACATTGCGCGACGCGCGTGCTACAGAGGCATTGATACGCTTCCATAGCAACGTGCAGTTGGGGCCGGACGCCCTGAACGCTCTGATGCAGATCGGAGCGCCTGCCCTGCTCTATTGCAGCCAACAGATACAGAGTGAGAGTCCGACGGCGCGCAATCTCGGCCTGGGAGCGGCGCGACAGATGGTTCGATGGGATGCCAATGCGTTGTTAAAAGAGACCTTGAGTATCGAGGGATGGAGCGGTCAACAGCGCTGGCTCGCTCTGGAAACGGTGCGCAACATACAGAGTTCTCTTACACTCTTCGAAATCTGGCTGATGGCGAAGCCCAGCCGCATCAGTTTCATCCGGGTCACCGATATTCCGTCCTGGTGTGACCGAATCGTGCACGACTCGGAGCTTTCCGCGCTCCATGTCGGCAGCAGACAGGTACTGGACTATATTATGCTGGGCCGAGCCAGTCAGCGCGACCACACGACGGAGGGCGCGGAACTTCTCCGTGCCGCCGCCGGAACGCGGAGCCGTGATACAGGCGAGACCCTCCTCCGTGCCTCAGACAAGAGAGAGGAAGTTTCGGAATCCCCTGCCTTGCTGGATCGCCTGCGCCGGTGGTTTACCGCGCGTAACAGATAGGTTTGCCTTCATACACCGCCAATCTCAGGAAAAACAGAGTTAAAACGTCTATGGAACTATCGGAAGAGACCGTCGTCTGGCGGACACGGGTGCGCTATGCGGAGACCGATCAGATGGGCGTGGTGCATCATGCCAACTACCCGATCTGGTTCGAAGCCTCCCGCAGCGAGTTCTGCCGCAAACGCGGCATCGACTACGGCCAGATCGAGCGCGACGGCATGCTGCTTCCCGTCCTGGAGTTGCGCGTTCGCTACCTGCAGCCCGCCCACTACGAGGACGAAGTCGAGGTGCATACCCGCGTCATCGAGATCCGACGCAGCCTCTTGCGGATACAGTATGAAGTCCGCCTCAACGAGACCAAACTGGCCGAGGGCGAAACCCTTCAGATGCTTGTCTCCAAAGCCACCTTCAAGCCGGTCCGCTTCCCGCCCGAAATCGCCGCGCTCTTCCTGAAAACATCGGAAGGTTAAGACCGCGTCGTCAAAGGGTACAGGCAATGGAGAGGCGAGCTTCTGCGGCCCAGCGGCGGAGGATCGATTCGGCCATTTTCATGCGGGGAGCCGGATTGCCGTAGGAGAGAAGTCTGTCGCAGCGGGAGCGCACCTGAACGATGGCCCGGCGGGCGTTGTTCACCTCGATGGTCAGCAGAGAACGCGGGCGCGAATCGTGGAGGGAGCGTACGCGTAACGACCAGATCGAGGTCGTTCCCTCCGAACACCAATTCGTGTAGATGCGGACGCAGTTGCGCATCGCGTTCCCTTCTTCCTGAAGCATCTTGTGGGTCGTCAGTTCCACAATCGTCCAGTCGTTGGTGGCGCCGTAGGGATCGCGGTCGAGGAGATGGAACGGCGCGATACCGCAGGGTTTCCAGGATCTGCCGCGCTGTCGCTCCTCTCTGGCGAGGCGTTCGTGCCACTCCTCCATGCGCTTCTGCAAGGCAGGCAGCGTGCGGCCTTTCATCGAGAAATCGGGTTCGGGCGCGTCGCGGAAGTCGGAGGCTTCACCGAACTTGCGGGCATAGAGGTAGTCCACGAGAGGCCCGACACGGGCTGCCGACAGACCGGGATTGTGGACAAAGAACTGGAGAACGGTGTGCCAGAACGGTTCGTCCGGTAGAATAGAGGAGAGGCGCGATTCGGCGACGGCGCGAGCCAGCGCTGCGTCGCCTCCCAGCGCGAGCGTCTGGCCCCAGCGCAGCGCACCGGCGATAGAGGCGTTCTCCGGCGCTTGCAGAAAGTAGTGCGCACCTCTGCTGGTGAGCGAAACAGGCAGATCGGTCGTACGAATGTTATGGCCGCGCCGAATATGCAGGAACCAGTCCCGATGCTTCTCCCCCTCCGCCGTGAAGCCTTCAAACCAGGCCGCATCGAGAAAGGCGGGCACGTCGTAGCCGGGAAAGAGATGGCGCGCGAAGGCGTGGAACTGTTGGCGCGGGGAGCCGATCGTGGGCTGCCAGAGTTCCGGGGCCGCCTGCCAGTGGGTATGCCGCAAGGCCAGCATCAACAGGCCGTCCAGGAAGGTGTTGCCGGGCTGCGGTCCCAGTGACGGAATCACAAGTTCGATTCCCGGCCACTCGGTCCGCTGCTGCGCGTAGTTCAACAGACGGTGCAGGGCGGCGGTCGCATAGGCATCCGGCTTGACGGTCGCGTAGGCGCAGCGCACCTTCTCCTGATAGGCCGTGCGTCGGGCCGCCCAGGCGACCCGCCCGGTATAGATCCCGTGTATCATCGCGTCCGCGGAGGCGTGCAGAGCCGCAACGTCGGTGAGGGCGGACAGCCTGTCTGTAGTTCTGGTAAAGAGTTGGGCAACCATGATCCTTCATCCTGAAAGGTAACCGCATGAAACGAAATGTTCTGGCGCTCCTGTGCGCGCTGCTCCTGATATCCGCCCGGAGCGTTCGGGCGGATGAGATACTGGTCTCGGCAGCGGCCTCTCTCACGGATGCGCTCAACGAGATCGGAACCGCCTATACGCACCAGCACCCGCGCACCACCGTGCGGTTCAACTTCGCGTCGTCCGGCGCATTGCTGCAGCAGATCCTGCAGGGCGCGCCGGTGGACGTTTTCTGTTCGGCCTCGCCCCAGGAGGTGGATGCGCTGCAGAAGGAGGGACGCATCGCGATGCCCAACCGGATCGACTTCGCAGGCAACCGTCTGGTCCTGATCGCTCCCGCGGGCAGCCGACTGGGCGGGTGGAACGATCTGGTAAAGGCGAAGACACGGCGTGTGGCGCTCTCCGATCCGGCCTCCGTGCCCTCGGGCCGCTATGCTCAGGAGACGCTGACCAAGCGCGGCCTCTGGGACATCGCGAAGCGCAAAGCGATCTTCGGCGAGAACGTGCGGCAGACGCTCACTTATGTCGCCAACGGAGACGCCGAGGCGGGAGTCGTCTTCAAAACCGATGCCATCCACGACGCGGGCAGTGTGCGAATCGTGGCGGAAGCGACTCCGGGCAAAGACCATGAGCCGATCCTCTATACGGCCACGCTCCTCAAGGAGGCCCCGAACCGCCCGGCAGGTCAGAGCTTCCTCCAGTTTCTCCAGGGCAAGGAGGCGCAGAAGATCCTGGCGCGCTACGGCTTCACGCGGCCCGGCAAGCGCTGATGCCGCCTGAGCCGCCGACAGACCTCTCCCCGCTCTGGCTCTCGCTCCAGGTCGCCCTGCTCGCCACCACGCTGATGCTGCCCTTCGGCCTGCTGGCGGCCTGGTGGCTTGGCCTGGGGCGCGGGTTCCGAGGCAAGTCGCTGATCGAGACGTTGTTTACCCTGCCGCTCGTCCTTCCTCCCACGGTAGTCGGCTACGGCCTCCTGCTCCTCCTGGGCCACGGAACCGCCGTGGGCCGCTGGCTCAACGATTCAGTCGGCCTCCGCCTGCTGTTCACCTGGCAGGGCGCGGCGGCAGCGGCGGCCGTGATGGCGTTCCCACTCTTCGTCCGCACCGCGACCGCCGCGTTCGCCTCCGTCGATCGCGAACTGCTGGAGGCAGGGCGGACGCTCGGAGCGAGCGAGTTTGCCCTCTGGCAACGCGTCACCATTCCCCTCGCCTACCGCGGCCTGCTGGCGGCGCTCGCGCTGGGCTTTGCGCGGGCGCTCGGCGAGTTCGGCGCGACCCTCATGGTCGCCGGCTCGATCCCCGGCCGCACCCAGACCCTCCCCCTCGCCCTGTACTCCTCCGTACAAGCAGGCCATAACCACGATTCACGGACCTATACCCTCCTGCTAAGCGCCATGGCCTTCCTCCTCCTCGGCACCCTCGGCACATGGCAGGGCCGCATCGCCCGCGGACGCGGAGAGCGCTAATCCCTCTTAGAGCATGTAAGCAAATGCTGGCATCTGGAATAATCCTGTTAATCCTGTCTAAAATGCATCTCCCTGGACAGGATTACAGGATTTACAGGAAGGGAAATCAGGATCCGCAAAACACACCCGTTTATAGATGGCTGGCAACCGTCATCTTCTCTTGCGTCGCCCACATCTTCAGGAGAATGGGCGCCTGTTTGAGCCAGAAACCGGCCTGACGGGAGGTCGAGGTCTTGTTGCACCGCCCGCGCGCCTGCACGATCGCCCTGCGATTGTTCTGCACCTCGATGGTCATCACGCGCCGGGCCGTCTCCTCCGGCAGAGGCCGCACCCGCAGCGACCAGATAGAGGTGCTGCCGTTGGCGCAGGAGTGATCATACGACGCGACGCAGTGCCGCATCGCCTTGCCCTCCTCTTGAAGTTGCAGACGCGTGGTGAGTTCGTGGACGGTCCAGTGCAGAATCGGCTTCCCCTCATGGTCGCACTCCGTATAGTCGAAGGGCGCGATGTCGAGGCGCGGTTCCCACTCCACCTGCGCGCGCTTGCGCTCCCGATTTAGCTCCCGATGCCACTCCTCCACCCGCCGCAGCAGCGCCGCTACCGAGCGCCCTTTCATGGAAAAATGAGGCTCTGGAATCCCCTGCACCGGCACTCCGAGCGGCCCCACGATCGTCTGCACGACAAACCGACGATCATGGAGAAAATCTATGATGGGGCCGATCTGATCGGGATCGAGCATCGGGTTGTTGACGAAGAAGTGCAGTACGCTCGTCCAGAACGCTTCATCCTCCTGCGGGCTTCCGAGCCGGGTGGCGACCAGCGCGCGGCAGAGTCGCGACTCCGCGCCGATCGCCTGCGCCTGTCCCCAGCGCAGCGCCGCATCGATGGAGAGATCTGCGGGCGCTTGCAGAAAGAGATGCGCTGCCCGACTGGTCAGGGAGATAGGAAGGTCGGCGGTGCGGATATTCTTGCCGATAGCGATATGCCGAAACCACGCTTGATGCCTGCGCGCTTGCCTGGTCTCGCCTTCAAACCAGGCGGTATCAAAAAAGGAGGGAACGGAGTAGTAGGCGAGGAGATGACGAGCCAGCGCACCGAACTGCCGATGCGCGTTGTGGGTGGTCGGACGCCAGTCGTCGGGAGTGCGCAGCCAGACAGAGTGATGATGCGCGAGCGCCAGTAGCGCGGCGATGTAGGTGTTGCCTCTCTGTGCGCCGAGGGAGGTGAGGACAGGCGAGGCGTCGATCAGGTCGGTGTGGCGCTGTGCCAGTTGCAGCAGTTGCAGAAACGCCCGGCGCCCCGGGACATTATCGCGCAAATCGGCGAAGGCCTGGTGGATCGTCTGCAGGACCGGAGTGGTAAGCTCCTCGCCCGGCAACCGATTATGGTAGATCTCTTCCAGCGTCTCCGCAGGCTTACGCACCTGCCTCCGCCCCTTTTGAAACGCCTCGGCGGCCCTCTCTTGCGCCCGGAGCGCGATCTCCTGCTTTTTCTGGTGGGCGGTCTTCGGCCCGGTCGATGCGAATCCATGCTGCTCGCACCAGTCGGCGTACTCCTGCTGCGCCCGGAAGTGCAAACACCACCTGTGGTTATGCAGAGCCGCAGCCGATTGCGCCTCCTCCGCAAGCTTCTCGGCCCGCTGGATCTCTCGGCGTCGCTCCTGCCAGGACTTATCGAGCGCACTCCCAAAACCCTGCTCTCGGCACCAGACCCGATACGCTGCCACGGAGTCAAGCCCCAGCGCCTTCAGGTGCTTCTGAAGCTCCCCCTGCAGCGTCGAAGCCGTCGCTGTCAATTTCGTCACATTCTGTTTTGCAGACTTTGCAGACATCAGCACAATCTCTCACATCGAATAGTTTGCTCTGTGTCGTTGCGAATCCCGTGGATGCTAAACATATCGCTCATTCTCAATAGAGCACCGCACCTGCCTCCAGCCTATAGCAGAAATTTATCAGGCGAACAGGCTCAATTCGCGGAACCCTGTCGAGCAGGCAACGTCTGACACAGTGTAATCGAGCCGGGAGCCATGGATACTGTTGCGCTGCGCTCGGTCTCTTCAGGAGAAAAAAATGGCGAGTGCCGTCCCGTCTGGCAAGCCCGAGAGTGGATTCAAGAAATGGCTGCTGCATGGCCAAGCTCAGGAACCGGAAGGAGCTTATGAGCGAGAGCACCAGCACCATACGCAGCCCTGGTATAAAGTGATGTGTTTGACGGGCGTGGACTACTTCTCCACGCTCGGCTATCAGCCTGGGATCGCGGCGCTCGCCGCCGGGACGCTCTCTCCCGTGGCCACCTTGATTCTCGTGCTCCTGACGCTATTCGGGGCACTGCCGATGTACAAACGCGTGGCGGAACGGAGTCCGCATGGCGATGGCTCTATCTCGATGCTGGAAAACCTCCTGGCCTGGTGGCCGGGCAAACTGTTTGTCCTGAGCTTGATCGGGTTCGCGGCGACCGGTTTTATCATCACGATCACGCTCTCCGCCGCCGATGCCAGCGCGCATATCATCGAAAACCCGTTTGCGCCCGCTTTCTTCGCCGGCCACAATGTGCTGATCACCTTTGTGCTGATCGCCCTGTTGGGAGGCGTCTTCCTCAAAGGCTTTGGGGAGGCGATCAATATCGCGGTCCCCCTGGTCGCCGCCTATATCGGGCTGAATCTGGTCGTGATCGGCAAAGGCCTGTCCCTGATCGTGCATCAGCCGCACCTGCTGACCGACTGGAAGGTAGACCTTTTTCACAGTCATGCCAATCCCCTGATGATGCTCGTCGCCGCGCTCCTGGTATTTCCCAAACTGGCGCTGGGTCTCTCCGGCTTCGAGACCGGCGTCGTCGTCATGCCCCTGGTGCGCGGGGAGCCGACAGACAGTGAGGAGAATCCCGAAGGCCGTATTCGTAACACGCACAAACTCCTGACGACCGCTGCCCTGATCATGAGCGTCCTGCTGCTGACCAGCAGTTTCGTCACAACGCTTCTCATTCCTAAAGAAGCCTTTCAGATGGCGACGGCGGCCCACCCCGCCGGAGCCGCCAATGGCCGCGCGCTGGCCTACCTTGCCCACAAGCTCTTCGGAGACGGCTTCGGCACGGCCTACGATGTGAGCACGATCCTCATTCTCTGGTTTGCAGGGGCCTCCGCGATGGCCGGGCTGCTGAACATCGTGCCCCGCTATCTGCCTCGCTACGGGATGGCTCCCGACTGGACCAACGCGCCGCGCCCTCTGGTACTCATTTTCACCGCCATCTGCTTCGGCATCACGCTGCTGTTCAAAGCCGATGTCAATGCGCAGGCGGGCGCCTACGCCACAGGTGTCCTGGCGCTGATGACGTCCGCCACGGTGGCCGTAACGCTGTATGTATGGCGGCAACGCTGGATACCCGCCACCGTAGGCTTCGCAGTCACGACCCTGATCTTCACCTATACCACCATCGTCAACATCGTAGAGCGACCCGACGGCCTGAAGATCGCCCTGTTTTTTATCGGCGCGATCGTTCTCACCTCCCTTTTTTCGCGCCTCTCACGCGCGACGGAACTGCGGGTGGATCAGATCGATATCGACGAGACGGCGTTGGCCTATATCCACGAGGCGGCGCGGGGCGGCACGATTCGCCTGATTGCAAACAAGCGGCAAGGGCATGACGGCGAACGTTATCAGAAGGCGTTGGAACAGTGCCGCGCGGCGCATATTCCGCCCAGCGCCCACATGATGTTTTTGGAAGTGGAAGTCACCGATCCCTCGACATTCGCGGGGGTGCTCAAGGTGCGGGGAATCGAGGAGGAGGGCTATCAGATCCTGCAAGTCGAGGCGGCCGTCGTTCCCAACGCAATCGCCTATATGCTGCTCTATATTCGGGACATCACCGGCAAGGTCCCGCACGCCTACTTCAGTTGGTCGGAGACCAAACCGCTGCTCAATATGTGCCGCTACGTGATCTTCGGAGAGGGCGATACGGCTCCCCTCACCCATGAGGTGCTGCGTCAGGCGGAACGCGATCCGGATCGTCGCCCGGCCATTCATGTCGGCGGTGAGCGCTAAGGTGATAACACTCCCCTACGAGGAGAGCACACAGGACTGCAAGAGCGTTTCCGAGTTTCAGCAGAGATAGCCTTGCGCGATAGATCGGTACTCCTCTACCGCCTGTCTTTCCCAGTCCGCATTTCGCCCCAACTCCTGTGCCATCAGATGCGCTACGGTCGGCGCGGCCTCCATGCTCGCGGCCGCCCCCAGGAGAAGGGCGCGTGTGCGGCGCGACAGCACATCCTCTACGGTGCGCGCCATCTCTGCACGCACGGCCCAGACCACCTGCGCGCCGACGTAGTTCAGATCCGGATGAATACGTTCGCGCAAGTCCGGCTGCTGCTGGAGCAGAGCGCGCACTGCGGAGGCATCCGCTCCGTAGATGCGCAGAGGCTCCTCGGGAATCGCTTGCCTCGTCCAGCCGTGAATTTGCAGGCGCTCCGTCTTACAGGCACGGCGATCGAATCCGGCGACGGTCTCCGCCTGATCGACCACGTCCTGCGCCATCTTGCGATAGGTGGTCCATTTGCCGCCGGTAATGGTCACCAGCCCCGTATTGGAGATCAGGATCGTGTGATCCCGCGACATGGCGGCGCTGCTCTTCGCATCGCCTACCTTGACGAGCGGACGCAGCCCCGCATAGACGCTGAGGACGTCCTTCCGCTCCGGATCTTTGCTCAGGTACTTCGCAGAGGTGGTGAGGATGAAGTCGATCTCCTCCTCCATCGGCGTCGGCTCCAGAGAGATCGTCTCCACGGCGATGTCGGTAGTGCCGACAACGACATGGTCGTGCCACGGCACCGCAAACAGCACGCGTCCGTCGGGTGTATGCGGCACCATGATCGCGGAGTCGCCGGGCAGGAAGGATTTCGGCAGCACCACATGCGCCCCCTGGCTCGGCGCGATCACGCTCTTCACTGCCGGATCGTCCATGCGGCGAATGGAGTCGCAAAAGACGCCGGTCGCATTGATGACGGCTCCGGCATAGACCTCGTGTTCGACGCCTGTCTCTTCGTCTCGGAGGCGCGCTCCGCAGACCAGATCGTCCTGCCGGATCAGGTCCACCACTTTCATATAGTTCACCGCGGCGCCGCCCAGATCGAAGACCGTCTGCGCCAGGTTGATCGCCAGACGCGAGTCGTCGAACTGGCCGTCGTAGTAGGAGACGCCGCCTAAGAGACCGTTCTGTTCGATGGTAGGGATAAGGCGGATCGTCTCTTCCTTGGAGAGGTTTGCGGAGGGATTCAGGCCGAGTTTGCCCGCCAGTCGGTCGTAGATCTTCATGCCGATACCGTAAAAAGGCCCCTCCCACCAACTGTAGGTCGGAACGATAAAGGAGAGATGGTGGACCAGATGCGGGGCGTTCTCGACGAGCAGCCCCCGCTCGTTCAGGGCCTCCAGCACCAGCGAGATGTTCCCCTGTTTGAGATAGCGTACGCCGCCATGCACCAGTTTGGTGCTGCGACTCGACGTGCCCTTGGCAAAGTCGTGCTGTTCGACGAGGAGCGTGCGGTACCCACGGGCCGAGGCATCGACGGCCGTTCCCAACCCGGTAGCGCCGCCACCGATCACCAGAAAATCCCACGTCTCATTGCTGCTTATCTGCGCTAAAGCTTCTTCACGTCTCACGAATCTTCCGTCCTTCCCATCACCATACAGATGTAGGAAGATTCTACCCTGCAAACGCAGAGGCCGTTGGCGCACACGCTGTCAGGTCTGTTGTCACAAACTCAAACCCCGCATAAAACAAGAGTTCTATGCGGGTTCTGTTCTGGATCAGCGCTTCTCGACGACCTTCTCGCCAACTTTCTCGGCTATCGGAATAGGAATATCCGTGAATTTGAAAGGCACGCTGCGGTTATCCCCCTGTTGCTCCACAAAGTGGCAAACGATACTTTTCGCTCGGAAGCCCTCCGGCACATGAAACCCGTAGTGCAGATAAGAGGTCACCATGCTGATGCTGGGCGCCCCGTCATCGACTCCCGGCGGCACGGGTTGCGTTCCATTCCCGCTGGTAGAAGCGCCGGAGGAGTGGGGCTTGTAGGACACTCCATCGGCTCCAATCAACTCTACCGTCACACTGTCATGACTCCACGGAATAGGTCTCAATCGATCCAGCGGGTTCACCGGAGGATTGAAGTGAGGCGCTTCCCAGACGGCGTACAATTGGAATATCCCATCTTTATGGAGTTTGAAGAAATCGATCGTCATGGTGGCGCGGCCGATCTGTTTCGACACATCGGGATGCATATCCCCACCCGTAAAGGTAACGGTACGGGCTATTCCCGTCTCCAGCATGAGAGTACCTTCGAGCGACTTCAAGGCCTTTGCGCCATCCTCAGTGTGAAGATAGAGCGTCTGCCGCCTTACCATTTCGTCCGGCGATTGCGGTATAAATGAGCCGGAAGAGAGCCCTTCGGGTCCACCTACTGCCCGACCGTTATCGTCCTGACCATGGAGGTTCTCCACCCCCTTGAGGAGCAGCAGGTTCTCCTTGTTGTCTGCGGTGACCTCCAAAGAGAAGTTCAAATTCGTGCGCGGGGACGCAGGGGCGCCGGTTCCCGAGATCCTTCGGATCGAGATGTTCTGATTTGTGTCCAGGAGTTTCAGCGTGTAGGCGCCCACCTGTATCGTCCGTCTATCGAGTGTCTTCGGCGGGACCGTCCCACTCTGGACTTCCTTACGTTCTTTAGAAGGAGTTTGCGTCTGCGCCCTCAGTTGCCAGGGCGACAGGGCAACTCCGGCTGCTGCCATTACCAACGTGAACGACCAACGTTTCCTATCGGTGTGTACGCAATACTTTTGCATCTCTTCAAGCCTCCTTCGGGATCCGGACTGTGTGCTCACCCCTCTCTTCCATGACTACAAATAGAACGAAAAGTTTCAGCAGAATCCACATTGAACCCCTCTCGTATTTGAGACGCACGGAGAATCAGTGGGATGCGGCAAGAGGAATGTCGGTGAACTTGAAGGGCACATGGAAAGGCGCTCCTTGTGGATCTACCATGTGGAAGATGAGGCTTTGCGGATGCATGATGCCCTCTTCCGTGCCGAAGGAGAAGTCTACCGTTGTTGTCAGGGGATTCGCACTGACAAGATCGGGGCCGACGCCGACGGTCTGCGAGATGGAATTGTCTACTCTGGAAAAGGTACTACCGACGACCGTCTTATAGGTTTGTCCATTCGTTCCAACCATCTCCAGCTTCATATCCGGATTGGTGCGCCTGAGCGGCATATGAGAGGCTGCCCCAGGGACGACCCGCAAGGAGGTGATGGTGGCATGCACGAAGTAGCGCGCTTTGACATGGTGCACGTCGTCGAGGGTCACGTTCACCTGCCCCAGGCGTTTCGACGCGCCGGAATGGAGTTCGTCGGCAGAAAACGAGAGCGTCCGCACGATCGCATTGGCAACTACCAGTTCGCCTTGCACCGACTTCAAGGATTTTGCGCCTTTCTCCATCTCGAATGCAAGCATCAGAGTCAGCGGATTGCCGGGATGGATCGGCGCAAAGAGATAGGAATCATCGGGAGCTTCCAGCGCCCTGCCGCGGTCATCCTGACTGCTGATATTCATGACTCCTTTGAGTAGCAGCATTGCCTCCGGATTTCCATCGACTTCGAGCTGGCAATTCTGATTCGATTCAAACTTTTTCCCTCTGAAAAGGTCTGACATCTTCGACCGGTAAGCGGGATTCGGTGTTATGATCGCTTCGTCGACGATCCTCAGGGTGTAGGGGCCGACCGTGATGATCCGATAGTTCCCGTCTTTCCGTTCAGGCTCACTGCTCTGGACAGGCGGTTGCGGTTTCGCATCCGCCTGGGCCTTTTGATCCGTTTGTGCTTTGAGCTGCCAGGGCAGCAGCGCGACTCCTCCGACCAGGGCGACCAGGACCTGGATCCAGCGTTTCCAGGCTGCATTTGTGCGAACGGTTTGCATCTCTGTGAGTCTCCTTTGAAGGGTAGTGAACGATTCGGCCATCGCGACCGCAATCAGTCCGTCTTGTGTCGATGAAGTTTGATCTGCCGCCACCCGAACCAGGACTTCCCCATAAGCGCGCGTGGTGACCGAGGCGGTGCGGATGGCATGCTCATCACAACAGATCTCCTGAAGTGTGCGCAGTTCGCGATAGGACCACCAGACCAGGGGATGAAAGAAGAACAGCACCGACGCGAGGCTGGTAAAGACCGACCACGCGAGATCCTGTCGCTTCACATGCGACATCTCATGCGCCAGGACGATGCGGCAGGCTTCGGGAGCATATTCGTTCACCACTGCGGCCGGAAGCACGATGGCAGGCCGCAACAGTCCAGAAAGTAGAGGAACATCCGTCAGTTCACTCGCCAATAGAGCAGGTCTGCGTTGTAAATTCAGGGCGCGGCCTATTTCAAAAAACGCCGCCTGGATCGCCGGATCAGTGATCGGGCCGGCAGATCGCACCAGGGCTGTCGCTTCCCGGTACTGTCGCGCGAGTCGCATGAGGCCGAACAGGACTCCCAGGCTCCAGACGCCCAGCAACAGCGGCGGTACCAGATCGAACCATCCGTTCTGTCCAACGGCTTCCGCTTGCGTTGCTCCCGCTTTCGCGACCGCTCCTCTACCGGGTGCAACCGTCGGCGTCGCGCTTTGGAAGGCATCCGGGGCGCTGTTGCCCGCCTTCTTCTGCTTCGCAACTCTCCAGGCAAGGGTGGGTCTGGCTGGTAGGAGCGGCAGGGAGATCGTGAGGACGCAGCCAAAAAGGAGGAAGAGTTTCAGAAAGGCAAGCCGCCAAATCCAGCAGCGGACGCCTGCCTGCATCCGTCTGAGCAGACGCGCCAGAACGAAGGCGCCGCACAGGATCAGAGTTCCGGCCAGACAGACGCGTCCCATCGCCTCCCACCAGACGCCGACAAGACTCTGCCAATCGCTCGGCCCACTCATTCCAGACATCATCGTTCTCCTCCTTGCTTCTCATCGTCGCTCTTGTCCGGTGTGCGTTCACCGCTCTCCAGTTTCTGCAACAGTCGGTTGACCTCCGCCATCTCCGCCTCATTCAGGACAGCGCGATCCGCCAGATAGGCCACAAAGGGAGAGAGAGCCCCTCCCAGAGAACGCTCCACGAAGGTCGCAATCAGATTGCGCTGCATCTCCGCCTTCGGCACGTTCGGAGCGTAGAGATAACCGGCGGCGCCTGCTTCGCGCTTCAGATGCCCTTTCTCGCGTAGTTTCTCCATCACGGTCAACACGGTGGTGCGGGCGAGTCCCTTCGTCTGTCCGAAATGGTCGGCGACCACGCGCACTGTCACCGGCGCGTTCTCCAGGACATACTGGAGGATCTCCATCTCGGCAGGGGTAATGTTTTTGCGTGTGTTCACTTCGCCTCCAGCTTGACTATATTTATAGTCTACCTCTATTGACGATAAATATAGTCAGAAGGTTCGGGGCATACGATTACTTTATTTTTCGATGGTGACAGGCGCTTCTTCTTGCCGGGAATCGAGCAGGACATGAGGAACCTTGCGGCGAACCAGAGGAGACGACTAAATGCTCAAAGAGGTAGCACATATATGCATGAGGACACCCCCGGCGCTGACATCGCCCGTTTCCGTAAGGAAACGACGCATCAACTGACCACGTTTGATCTCGCCCGGAAATCCAAGACCGTCCGGATCCCGCGCGGCCAACGTGTCAGCCTGCCCGAAGTGGCGGGAGCAGGTTACATTACGCAGTTGTGGATCACGTTCCCCGGTTGGTTCTGGCAGCACTGGAATCCCGATGCCCCGATTTCGCAGTCGATCCTCAAGACGCTGATCCTGCGCATCTACTGGGATGGCGAGAGCGTACCGGCGGTGCAGTGCCCGGTCGGGGATTTCTTCGGCAACGGGTTGTGCGAGATCTCCAACTTCACGTCGCGCTACTTCGGTATGTCGAGCGGCGGGTTTTTCTGCAAGTTTCCGATGCCGTTCGCCCGCGGGTTCCGCATCGAGTTCGAGAATCTCGATCCGCAGATCGACACGGATGTCTTCGCGAATATCCTCTATCAACTCACCGAGGCTCCGCTGACCGAGACCGGCTATTTCCACACCCAGTTTCACACCGGGATCAATCCGGGTCCCGAGCCGATTCCGATTCTGGAGGCTACCGGACGGGGGCATTTTGTCGGATGCACGCTCTCGGCGCAGGCGCAGCAGCAGCACTACCTGAGTTTTCTCGAAGCACCGGAATATATCTACCTCGACGACGACTGGGAGACGCCTCGTATTGTTGGCACCGGTCTGGAGGACTACTTTCTGGGCGGCTGGTACTTTCGCGAAGGCGTCTTTGCCGGAGAGCTGCACGGCGTGACCTCGAAAGATGCGCTGAACTCCAGTATCGTGATGTATCGTGCCCATGAGGCCGATGCCATTCGGTTCGAGCGCCGCATCCGCTTTCAGTTCGTCAATCCCTGGCAGCCGGAGCGCCTGAAACCGTTCGCATTCTCCTCCGCCGCCTACTTCTATCGCGATAGCCCCGCCGGTATCCCGACGGTTCTTCCGGATGCCGCCGCGCTGCTCTGCTGGTACCGCACCACCAATACCGATCACTTGAGCGTCCCGTAACCCGCGATGTAGTCGAAGAGTTGCTCTGCCCCTCTAAAACTGCGCATTTCCCACGGTGACCAGCGCTTCGGCGACTTGCCCGAAGGGTTGCCCTGCGGAAGAGAGTTCTACGGCGATGGGTTGGCGACGACAGGGGCCGCTGGGGAGGATGGTGAGGGAAGCAGAGACTTCGGCGCGTGGTTCTGCGGTCAGCGTGACGGAACTGCCGTGCCAACCTTTTGGGCCGACGAGGCGCACCTGTAGTTCTGCCGGATGGGGAAAGGGGTTGCGGACGGTGACGGTGACTTTGACCGGGCCGACGGTGTTCAAGTGCGTTCGGTAGGGCCAGATCCAGCCGCCCCAACTGTCCTCATTGAAGTGGGTTTCCGTGTCGTCGAGGGGCATGATTCGGCGGTGAGTTTCGGCATAGTCTTCGGTCCAGGCGGCGATGTGTTTGAAGAACGCTTCGTCTGTGAACATGGCGGGCTGATGTCCCTGAAGGACGATCTCGGGCCGCCAGTCCAGCATCCACTTCCCGCTCACGTCGTAGCCGTCCAGCAGCGCGCCGTTGCGATAGACGTGGTTCTGCGCGCGGCCATTCGCGGCGAAATCCGCCACGCCGTTGGTGAAGAAGTACTGATCGCCGGTATGGGCGAAACGCTTGCCGTCCGCTTCGAAGCCGATCAGCGCGGCGAAACGGGTATGGCCGTTCATGGGATGCAGGCGGAAGGTGTACTCCTCCCAGGTAAATTCCTTCTCCAGCGGCAGACGGCGATCGATACGCGCCGCCACCGGCCAGCAGCAGGGGAAACTGTGCGCTGCCGGATGCTCCAGCAGGTCCGCGAAGTTCTCCGCCGCCCAGCACTCCGTGCCGTGGAGGCGCTGCAGCACAGGGATGCCACACACATGGTCGTCGTGAAAGTGACTGACCAGCACCACGTCCACCCGGTCGATGCCGAACTGCGCTTTCAATCCGTCCAGGCCATGGAGCAGCGCCCGCCGCCGTGCCGGGCGAGCGGAGTGACACCAGGCGGTCGAGGCGGCATGGTAACCGTAGTCGATTGCCAGAGCCTTGCCGGAGTCGCTGATCACGTACCAGGTATTCGCCATCGATCGGCGATCGAGCCAGACGTGATCGGTGATGCGCTCTAGAGGCGCTGAATTGAGCGGATCCATCTGACCGACCATCCCCGGTCGTACCGCGGCGAGATGGCGCAGGTTCTCCTGAAGCAGGGCGAGCGCCGCATCGGCCTCCGTGCAGATCGGCTCGCCGAGGCTGGGCAGCAGCACATCGGGCCGCCACTCTCGCAGGGAGCGAGCCGAGTAGTCTGCCTGGATGGCTCCGCTCAGATCGTTGTAGTTGTATTGCAGAGGCGCGATCCGAGCCATGCGGCCCGGCGAGTGAATCGCCTCACCGCAGAAGACCGCGCGTCGCCCATCCGACAGCGTAACTCCGATCCCGCTCTGCGTGAAGGTGACGCCGGGCAGCGGGATCACCTCGATCTCCACCCCCGCAAGCGTAGTCAGTTCATAGTCCCGTAGCGCTCCCGCGGCCTTGACTCCCTCGATCGGCGCAAAGTGATCCCAGAGGTTATCGTAGATGATATAGGTCTCCCGCTCCCGAAAATGCTGTTCGGGGTCGGTGAAGATCGCGAGTTCTCCTTCCGGCACATAGACAGGGATGCCCTGTTCGGCCGCCGCGCCCGCTCCCGCCGAATGGTCCCGGAAGTAGTGGGTGCAGAGCAGGGCGGTCGGGCGCTGGGGCAGTTCGTCGAGAGTGTCGAGCCATGCGCCGGTGCCGGCATCGATGAGCAGAAGCCCCTCCTTGCCTTCGAGCGCATAGACGTTGCAGCTATCCCGGAAGAGCCATACTCCCGGCAATACAGGGTTCCAGTGCATCGCATTGTCTCCTATTCCGGCGAACCGAACGCTTCTCGCAGCAGCGCGAGGCTCTTCGGAACCGCGGTCTCAGCGTCCTCTTTGCCTTCAAACTCCAGCGAGACATAGCCTCGATAGTCGGCTTTCGCCAGGATCGCCGCCACCTTGCGGTAGTCGAGGTCCAGGGTGTACCATTCGCCGCCACCGAAATAGGTCTTGGCATGTACATACGCCGCGCGAGGGGCCATCTGCTCCAGTTTCCCGTAGGGCGCTTCCAGGAAGTTCCCGGTGTCCATCAGCACGTTCAGCCAGGGCGAGCCGATGGCATCCACGATCCGCAGCACCCCCTCCGGCTCCCGCGTCAGGCCCCAGTGGTTCTCCAGCGCCAGCAGCACGCCGTACTTCTCCGCCGCCGTCAGGCACTGCTGCGTGGCCTCGATGCACCATTTAAACGCGTCGTCTTCCGTATATCCCGGCAGCGGTGGCTCATCGCCCCGCAGTTCCATCAGACGGTCGAAGGAGGCGATCGTTCCCCAGCGGCCCGAGTTCAGGCGAATACAGGGGATGCCCATCTCATGCGCCAACTGAATACAATGGACCGTATGGGCCACCTGCTGCCTGAGCACCTCCGGATCGGGCGACACGAAGTTCTGATGGATCGAGAGGCAGACCAGATCCACGCTGTTGAGAAAGGCATGGCGCTTCAGCCGGTGGAGATATTCGTTCTCCTCGCTCTCCATCTGCCGGTGCAGCACCTCCACGCCCTGAAATCCCAGCGCGCTCGCGCGCTCGATCACCGCCTCCATCGGAAACTTCGGACCGCGAAAATGCCAGAACGAATAGCTCGATACCCCAAATCTGATTGCCGCCATAACGATGGAATCCGCCTCTCCTATTGCTGCTCCCTGAGATTCAGGGGATTGCCCTGAGTTGTCTTCTCCATTCGGCTCCGACTGTCTGTATTCCTGTTCAGCCCGGCGGACATCCAGTCAGAAAATCACCTCTGCCAGGCACAAATTCGTGCAACGCGCCGTCGGGATCGTCCGTCAAGGGAGGATAAGAAAATGCTGTCTACTTCCGCTTTCCCCGCCCGGTGAAATAGGAGCGCGCTTTGTAAGGAGAACATCATGTCCCCATTTTCCGGCTTCCACAGGCAAAATTTATCACGTCTGGTTGTGCATGGAGCCGCTGTCTTCATCGCCTGTAATGTGGCGCTCGCAGGGGCACAGAATGTGTCCTTTGCCCAGAAACAGACGCCTCCTATCGCCCCGCAAGCGAAACTGGCCCTCGTGGACCTGACGGGTCATATTTCCGACGCAGTAGGATCGCCGCTACCCGGCGCTACGGTCTATGTCTATACGGCCGCCCCGCGGGTAGGAACCAGTCCTTTCTGTCCCTCCTGCTATGTGGACTGCGGCAAGCATCAGGCGACGGACGCGCAAGGCCGTTTTCGTATTCCTGCCGTGGACTCCTCGCTGATTTTTCGCCTGCTCGTCGTGAAAGAGGGGTACGTCTCTACGTTCGTTCCGAAGGTCGATCCTTTGCAGAGCCCCCTTCGGGCCACGCTCAAAAAGAGTCCGGCGGGCAGTCAGGATCTCCAACGCCAGGTGGCGGGTCGTGTCCTCGATCCGGACGGCCATCCGGTGGTGGGTGCGACGGTCGAGCCGGTCGGCCTTCAAACGGGAAAGAACATGACTTTTGGCAGTATTCCCGGCATGGATCCCCTGACAATCACCAACGCACGTGGGGAGTTTCGGTTCGACTGCCCGCAACCAGGCTCCACGGTGACCGCGCGAATCACGGCGCGTGGACTGGCGCCCCAGGTGGTGGCGGACCTCAAAACAGGAACGCGTGCTCCTAAAACCGTGACCATGGCTTCCGGAACGACGGTCGCCGGAACCGTACGCAGCGCAACCGGCGCAAAGATGGCAGGGGTGACCGTGGAGATCGTACCGGTCAATCGGAACATCGACACGTTTGTCGGTTGGTTCGAGATCGGTACGGATGCCGAGGGTAAATTCAGTCTGCCCAATATCCCGGCCGAACAGAAATACGTGATCTGCGTCCGGATGGACAGTCTCGCGGAGAAGGGCATGGCCATGCCGCGGCAAGCCCTCATCACCGGCAAAAACGACACGGCGGCCGAGGGAGTGAATTTGACCGTTCAACCCGCCGCCGCCATCACAGGACACATCGTACTGACGGATGGCAAACCGATCCGCCCTGGAACACGGATCATGCTGTCCCGCGCCGAGACCTGGGACCAACAACAGGCGACTCTGGCCGAGGATGGAAGTTTCACATTTCGAGGCGTGCCGCCTGAAGAAGCGCTGGAGTTCAACATCCAGATTCCCGGCCACCATGTCGCCGAGAACACTCCCGGTTACGCCCCGGGCGATCCGTCCGTTCACCTGACGTTTTCCGAAGGTTCTTCCCCCTCCGATGTTCGTATTACGCTTGCACCAGACGCGAAGTGAGGGCTGCCGTGCCTCCGCCTCAGGAAGAACCCCGATCTACTTTGCCACGTTTCGCAGCTCTTCCAGAGAGCGGAAGGCGAAGGCGACATGGAGCGCTGCGCCGATCGGCATCGCGTCCTCATCGGCCTTGAACTTCGGATGATGGACGCTGTACGTAGCTCCCTGATCCTCGTTCCGGACCCCGAGGAAGACAAAGGCACCCGGCAAGCGTTCGGCGTAGTAGGAGAAATCTTCGCCGCCCATCACCGGGGCGACCTCCTGCACGGCGTCCGGTCCGAGGAGTTCCCGCCCGATCTCCTGCGCCAGATCCCAGCAGTGGGCATCATTGACGGTTGGCGGATAGATGTGGCCGGGGAAATCGACCGTCGCCTCACATCGGTTCGCCGTCGCGATGTGCGTCGCGACCTCGCGGATCCGCTCTTTGAGAAAATCCATGCCGGCGGAGGTCAGCGAGCGGAATGTGCCCTCCAGCACGACCGCGGGCGGAATCACGTTGAACGCCTCGCCCCCATGGATGGTCGTGACACTGATGACGCCGGACTCCAGCGGGTCCAGTTCCCGCGACACGATGGTCTGCAACTCACAGACCACCTTCGCCGCCGTGACGACCGGGTCGATCGCCAGATGCGGCATCGCGGCATGACCGCCTTTGCCCGTGATCTCGATCCGGAGCATTCCCGCCGACGCCATAAAGGTCCCCGCGCGTGCGCCGATCGTCCCGGTTTTCAGGTACGGCCCGACATGCAGTCCGAAGATGCGCTCCACCGTCGGGTTGGCCAGTGCGCTCTCCTGGCACATCCGCAGTCCCCCGGCTCCGCCCTCCTCGGCAGGCTGAAACAGCAGTTTGACGGTGCCGTGGATCTCCGATTCCCGGGTTTTGAGCACACGCGCCGCGGTGAGCAGCATCGCGGTATGGCAGTCGTGTCCGCAGGCGTGCATCTTGCCCGCTGTCTGACTGCGGAACGGCACATCCGCCTCCTCTTCGATCGGCAGCGCATCCATATCGGCACGCAAAGCGACGCAGGGACCGTTTCCATCGCCGATGGTCGCGACCACGCCTGTCTCCGCCACCGGATACCGATAGGAAACCCCGATCTCATCCAGTTTTTCGCGTACCAACTGGCTGGTCCGGAATTCCTGATAACACAACTCCGGGTGCTGGTGCAGCCGACGACGCAGATCCACCGTCCACTCGCGTAAGGAGGTCGCGTCGTCGAAATACCGCTTCACCGAGTTATCCACTGTCTTCATCAAAATTCTCTCCTGCCATCGCCGTGATTGTACCGCGCCGCAATGGCGTTGTGACTCCCATTTCGGTTTCGCACTTCGGGATTCCTGTTACGTAAAGTAGGGAGACAGAACACTGCCACTGTGAGATAGCGCTTCACTTCGCAGTATTGATGAAATGGCAGTTTGGCTGGTTATTCGAGGCCCACTGCCCTTTCATGCCATCGGTGCCGGCCAATAACACTGCCGGAGGGACCAAAGTCCTTTCCGGCAGCATTATTCTTATCCGAAATGTAGTAGGAGGCTTGCCTATTGCCTCCAATGAGGCAGAGCAGGATCGTATCCAGTCATGCCGGGGAAACAATCGATGCCGGTGCCATCGGCTTTCGTCATGCGGCGCACATCTGCCACCGGCACCTTCTGAACCGTGCCGTTTTTCCAAGCAACGATAAAGTAGCCGGAAGGCGCGGCGGTGGAAGTATCGCCCGTATAGTAGGAGCGATTTGTTCGCGCGTAGATGTCAGTGTAACAGGCAATCGCGCTCTGTTCAGGCATGGTGGCATCTGGAAATACATACGAGGAGACGTCTGATTGTCGGTCGTCCTCGCTTTCCGCGAACTGAGCATCGGGCAAAGTCATCAGGTTATAGTCCGGTAATTGCACCGGATCGTAATTTACCGATTGAAGCGCACTGAGCAACTGCTGGGTCTGGGTGACCGCCTGATCAATATTGCCTGCCTGGTTCGGGTCTGCAACACCGCTTCCGAGCGTGTAGATCGGTGCATCTCTTTTGTGCTTCGCGTGAGCGCCAACGGAATAGAGGCTCCCTCCCAGTAGGACAAGCGAGACAGCAATGTAGACCTTCCCCTGTCGAGTCGTTCCCAATCGAGTTTTCATTTCGATGCTCCTATTTTTTCTCCGGCACGTCGCATTTGCAGTCAGCCTTCTTTTTTGAACCCGGCCGTGCCACTAGCGAAAATGGACTCACCGGGCTATAGTTTTGCCAGTAGATTCCCTGATCGATATGGACCGGATTTGCCATGTAAGGCGGACTGGTCGGACTGCCGCATTCAACATCTGTTGGAGTGGAGCTATTGCAGAAGGATCGCGAATATACGCCCACCACCTGACCATTTTTCACATAATTGGAATTTACTACGGGGACAATGCAGCAATGTCCGGGTGGAACGTTGTCGAAGTCTACACAGCGATTCCAATACGCTATGCTTCTTTTTATGTATTTTCCACCACCAACAGGGAACGGAAATGGAGTCTGGGTCCACAACACGCATGTATCACACGCAAGGGCCGGGACCGTCATAGAGACTGCCGCCAACATTGTAAAAATCCTGTGTACTTTCATGAGGTTCTCCTTTTCACCTTCATATGAACAAACGAGAGAGCAAAACACATTGCGGCATAAGTGTTCCCTTAACAACTCGGAGGTAAGCATTCGAACTGTGCTATACGGTGAGATCAGAACTCTGGGAGCACGGGAGTTCAACTCCCCTCAGGGTAAACACTACATATACTGGAGACATTCTACAGGAAATTTAGCAAAATAGCACGCCGACAGTAACTTTTTTCGCATCTTCCCCGACTATTTGTTGAACAATCGTGAGACGCGTTTAGATCCGAATGGTTTCCATTCTCGGCACGACTCGAAATCACTCCCACCCATACCCAGGGATTGGCCGGAGGATGGATCCTCAGCGACCGTATGGGCCGCAAGGAATTAGCGGAAGAGACAGAGAAACTGCGCTTCACCAGCACCCTGGTAAAGCAGGAAGAACTCTGGCGGGCCGCCAGCCAGGCCGGCTACAGGAAGCGCCAGGATCATCCCTTCGTCTGAACCCTTAACATGAGGAGAACCAAGATGTTTAACCGAATGACACCCGATCCCACGTTCTACCCGTCGCCCAGGATGGCGATGGAAGCGGCCCGCGAGACGCTGGCCTATGTCGCCGTCATCGATCCGGAGGGCGCAAAACCGGACGCCATCGCGGTGATGGATGTCGATCCCGGTTCGCCCGACTATGGCACGGTCGTTGGGCGCACGGATATGCCCAATGTGGGAGATGAGTTACACCATTTCGGCTGGAATGCGTGCAGCGCCGCTCTCTGTCCGGCCATGCCCCACCCGCATCTGGAGCGACGCTATCTGATTGTTCCTGGTCTGCGGTCGTCGCGGATCCATGTGCTGGATGTCAAACCGGATCCGCGTGCGCCGAAGATCACCAAAGTGATCGAGCCGGAGACGCTCCACCGCAAGACCGGGTATAGCCGACCGCACACCTCCCACTGTGGGCCGGATGATCTCTATATGAATGCGCTCGGCGCGCCCGACGGCGGCGGGCCGGGCGGAATCTTCGTGCTGGACCATACCACTTTTGAGCCGAAAGGGAGGTGGGAGGCGGATCGGGGGTCGCAGTTCCTCGCCTACGACTTCTGGTGGCATCTGGGCTACGATACCATGCTGACCAGCGAATGGGGAACACCCAGCATGGTGGAGGACGGCGTCAATCCGGAACTGCTGTTGAGCAGCCAGTACGGACATCGCGTGCACGTCTGGGATCTGAAGAGCCGCAAGCATCTTCAGGAACTGGACCTCGGCGCGGAGTACCAGATGGTGCTGGAACTGCGGCCCGCGCACGACCCCAGCCGCGCCTATGGATTCGTCGGCGTGGTCACCTGCCTGACCGATCTCTCCGCGTCGATCTGGATGTGGCACCGCGAGGAGAGCGGGAACTGGGCCATCCGAAAGGTCATCGACGTGCCGGCAGAACCGGCAAATACCGACGATCTGCCGCCCCTGTTGAAGGGGTTCGGAGCGGTGCCGCCGCTGATTACCGACATCAACCTGTCGCTCGACGACCGCTTCCTCTATGTCTCGTGCTGGGGAACCGGCGAACTGATCCAGTACGACGTCTCCGACCCGTTCCACCCGGTTCTCGTGAGTTCCGTACATCTTGGCGGGATCGTGCGCAAAACAGCGCATCCCGCCACCGGCCCCCTCACCGGCGGCCCGCAGATGGTCGAACTCAGTCGGGATGGACGGCGCATCTACCTCACCAACTCACTCTACCTGGCCTGGGACAAACAGTTCTACCCGAACGGCCTCCAGGGCTGGGCCGTGAAGATCGATGTGGGACCGGATGGCGGCATGGAGATAGACCCGAAATTCTTCGTGGACTTCGGAGCGGAGCGCGCCCACCAGATCCGACTCCAGGGTGGAGACGCCTCCTCGGACTCCTACTGCTATCCGAACGAGGGTTCGAACGGCAACGGGAGGGCACGATGAACACGCTCTGGCCCTGGGTCACTCTGGCGCTTCTCGGTGCTTATCACGGGATCAATCCGGGGATGGGTTGGCTCTTCGCCGTCTCGCTCGGCCTCCAGGAGCGCAGTCGGGCCGCGGTCATGCGGGCGTTTACTCCCATCGCGATCGGCCATTTTGCGTCGATCGCAATCGTGGTGGCGGTGGTGGCCGCCCTGCGTCCGGCGGTTTCACCTGAACTGCTTCGCTATGGCGGTGGAGGGATACTGATCGCCTTCGGCATCTACAAACTGGTCGCGCCGATGTCCCACCCGCGCTGGGTGGGGATGCGCGTCGGGCCGCGGCAACTGGCGCTCTGGTCCTTCCTGATGGCGACCGCGCACGGGGCGGGGCTGATGGTAGTGCCCATCGTGTTGAAGATGGAAGTCAAGCCTGCCACCGCCATCGCGACCGCCTCCGCAAGCGCCCTCCCGATTCAGAGCGCGTCTCTGAGCAAGGTGTCCCCGGCGGTCTGTGTCTGCCAGACGGAAGTCGGCTCGGCAGGCGCCCTCCCGACAGGCGGAAGTGACAGAGCGCCGGCGGCTTCCCTCCCCAGTTGCCACGCGCAGGTCAGTCGCATGGCGCAGAGTGAGGCAGGTATCTTCCCCGCCCTGGCCGGAGTCTGCCTGCATACGCTCGCCATGTTCGCGGTGATGGCGGGGATCGCCCTGCTGGTGTACGACCGGATCGGCCTCAAGATCCTGAGAACGGCCTGGGTCAACCTGGACCTCGTCTGGTCGATCGCCCTTATCGGAGCGGGCATCGTGACGATGGCGCTGTAGGCGACCGTCTTCGGAAAGCCTGGATGGTACGGGCGAGCAGCACACTCATAGATTCGAATGATGGAGCGCAAAAGCGACGGCGTCCGCCAGCGAAAAGGAGTTTCCGGCGGACCATGCCGTCTGATATCGATCCTCTCCCAGATTCGCGCGTGTTTCTTGCAGCATCTGTTGGTAAGCGGCCTGTAAGGCCGCTTTGCCCTGTGCACCGGTCGCTGCCCGTAAGCGGTCGGCCGTTCCAAAAAGCGTCACCGCCGCTTCCATTGCGCCCTGCCGTAGAATCAGTTCGGCAAGCGCGTCGAGCATACCGAAAATCTGGTTCTGCTCGCCCATCGCGTCGTAGACGCGCAGACTCTCCTGTAGCAGCGGGCGGGCGCCTTCCAGGTCCTCCCGAGCCAGCGCGATGCCGCCCAGATTGAACAGCGACGCGCCGATACCGTGCCGATCTTCCAGTTCCTGCTGCAGCGGGAGGCTCTGCTCGAACAGGGCTTGAGCGCGCTCCAGGTCGCCCAGATCCTGATAGAACGCTCCCAGCCCCAGGAGAGAGTTGGCGATTCCCTGCCTGTCCCCAAGGGCCTCTCGCGCGGCAAGGCTCTCTTCCAAAAACGTGCGCGCCGCGCCAAAGTCCAACTGTTGAGTCGCCGTCGCGCCAAGGTTGTAGAGAGTCGTGGCGGCGCTGTGCAGATCGCCCGCTTCCCGGAACCCGGCCAGGGCCAGCGTGAACCAGGAGCGCGCGGCATCCAGATCTCCCACCGCACGGGCGATATTGCCCAGTCCGTTGTGCGACGTGGCCACACCCCGCGTATCGCCCAGGGCCTTCCGCAACTCCAGGCTCTCCTCGGCAAAGGCCCGCGCCGCGGCGAACTCGCCCTGGTGCCACGCGATCAGACTCAAGTTGCTCAGCACGGCCGCTCTGCCCTGCCGATCCCCTGCCGCTTCCAACAGAGGCAGCCCTGCCTCATAGCACCGGCTCGCCTCCGGATAGTCGCCCTGGGTATAGGCGAGGTTTCCCGCCGTCACGTATGCCCTGCCGCGCCACAACGGCGATCCTGCCTCGTTTCCCAACAGGCGTGCCATCCGCTCACGGCCTTCGCCCACATACCCCCGAACGATCCAGTAGCGCCAGAGGCCACGGGTGAGTCGGAACGCGGCGTCGGCGTCTCCTGCGCGTTCACAATCATCCAGTGCGGCCCGAAAGTTGTCCCGCTCCTGTTCCATCCGCTCCAGCCAGAGCGCCTGCTCCGCTCCCAGGAGGTGAGGCTCCGCCTCTTCGGCAAGCCGAAGAAAGTAGTCCCGATGCCGCTCCTGCGCGGCGGCGAGACCGCCCCGCTCGTCCAGTCGCTCCCTGCCGTACTGCCGCAGGGTCTCCAGCATGCGATATCGGGCCTGGTCCTCGAACTCTTCGTAGATCACCAGAGACTTGTCCAGGAGTCGGGTCAGCAGGTCCAGCACTTCCCAGGCTTCCGTTCCTTCCACTACGCAGACGGCTTCCGCGGCTTCGAGGGACCATCCTCCGGCAAAAACGGCGAGGCTGCCCAGAAAAGCTTTCTCCTGATCCGACAACAGTTCGTAACTCCAGTCTACCAGGGCGCGGAGCGTCTGTTGGCGTGGTCGAGCGGCACGGCTGCCACCAGTCAGCAGGTGAAAGCGATCGTCCAGACGCGCAGCGATCTGATCCGGGGAGAGCATGCGAACACGAGCCGCCGCGAGTTCGATTGCCAGAGGAATGCCATCGAGACAGGCGCAGATCTGCGCAACTGCGGGCGCATTCAGGTTCGTGACGGTAAAAGCGGGCTGACCGGCGACCGCGCGATCGATGAACAGGCGCACGGACTCGTACTGACTCAAGGTTTCTACGACAGGCTGCGGTTCGGGGATCGGCAGCGCGAGGGGGGCGAGACGATAGACCGTCTCCCCGGCGATGCCCAGGGGTTCCCGACTGGTGGCCAGGATCGAGACGTTCGGGCAGCTCCGCACCAGCGTGTCCGCCATCTTCGCGCAGGTTTCGATCAGATGCTCGCAGTTGTCCAGGATCAGCAGCACGGTTTTCGATCGGAGGGCGTCACAGATAACGGCGAGCGGAGACTGTCCCGGTATGTCGGCAAGGTTCAGAACGGAGGCGAGGGTGCGAACGACCAGCGCGGGGTCGGTGAGGGGAGCCAGGTCCACGAACCAGACCCCTCCCGGATAGTTTTCGAGAAGTTCGGCGGCCACCTGCAGCGCCAGTCGGGTCTTGCCGATGCCGCCCGTTGCCGCCAGCGTGAGGAGACGCGTCTGGAGGAGGTGCGCCTGAATCTCCTCCATTTCCCGCTCCCGCCCAATAAAAGAACTGACCTGATGAGGCAGGTTGTTCGGCAGCGTGTCCAGCGAGCGCAGCGGCGGAAAGTCGGCAGGCAGATCGGGATGCAGCGCCTGTGTGATCTGTTCCGGGCGCAGCAGATCCTTCAGACTGTGCGTTCCCAGCATCCGTAAACTGACGTCGGCAGGCAGATGATCGCGCACCAACTCATAGGTCGCCTGGGAGAGCAGGAGCTGCCCACCGTACGCGAGGGACTGAATACGGGCCGTACGATTGAGCGTCGGGCCGAAATAGTCGTTGTCGCGCGCTTCCGCGATGCCGCTATGGATCGCCATACGCACGCGCAGCGTTTCGGGAATCTCCCACGGCTCTGCCGGCAGCGACTGCTGAATCTTCACTGCCGCCGCCAGCGCGTCGGGCGCGGTGGGGAAAGCGGCGCAAAAAGCGTCCCCGACCGTCTTGAACACATGCCCCCGATGCGCTGTAATGAGAGCGCGCAGCAGAGCGTCGTGGCGAGCCAGGGCCGCCGGCATCGTCTGCGGATACTGCTCCCAGAGCCTCGTGCTGCCTTCGATGTCGGTAAACAAAAAAGTGAGCGTACCGCTAGGTAGATTCATGTTACTTTCAACAAGTCAGGTATTTGTGCCCGCTTCAGCGGGTAATCGGCGAAATCCTCTGCGAAATCCTATGCGCGGAAGCATAGGATTTGGAGTGCCGCATCGCGGCTTCCTTAGCGAAGCGGAGGATTTGGGGTGCCGCGCAGCGGCTTCCTGCCTCGCGCCTCCAGCGCAGGGTTTTAGCCCGGCGTATCCTCACCGAGAGGCTTAATGGAATTGAGTATCACCTTGTACCCAGAATGATCCGGGACGGATAGGCCGCCGTATGGTAGAGGCGCTGCGTGGCCGGATGGAAGTCGGCGGCAGTCGCTTTGGCGATGTCGAGAAACGTCTGCGGGTTTCGATCGACCAGCGGGAACCAACTGCTCTGCACCTGGACCATCAGGCGATGTCCCTTCCGAAAAGTGTGGCAGACATCGGGCAGATCGAACTTGACGCGCGTCGGCTTACCGGGCACGAACGGCTCCGGTTTCTCGAAACTGTTCCGGAATTTGCCGCGCATCACATCCGCCCGCACCAGCATCTGATAGTCGGCCATTCTGGTCCGGCCTG
>Ga0070658_10000567_pt1 | contig 32156 bp, 23 predicted proteins | sample KBSC13metaG_FD_64664 | JGI IMG/M metagenome (GOLD analysis project Ga0070658, IMG submission 64664) | Corn rhizosphere microbial communities from Kellogg Biological Station, Michigan, USA - KBS C1-3 metaG | ecosystem: Host-associated > Plants > Roots > Rhizosphere > Soil ... | reverse complement strand
GCTTTTCCGGAAAGCAGAGAGGCTTTTTGGATGGGTTGCCCCGCTGTCCTTTCAGCCACGCGCCGACTGTCAGAACAACAGGACAAAAGAAGACGCCCTTGCTTTTCAGAGCAAGAGAGGCTTCCTTACGGACACCATTTCCGGAAACAGCGTCCTATTCTATAAGGAACGCAGATTCTGTTATCTTGTGCCATCCGGCAGTCTGTGAATGCTCTCAGAATTCCGATACGATCTAGTCCTTAGTGGCCAACGGAGCGGAGAGAGGGAACGATAAAGCGTCCGTTTCCGGCCGGGAGACGGCAGGAAGGGAAGAAAAAGGGGAGATATCCCGGGCAAGAATTGAACTTGCGCCTCCACCTTCGCAGAGTGGCGCTCTATCCGCTGAGCTACCGGGATTCACACAGACACGCCCCCGAAGAGAATCGAACTCTCGTATTCTGATCGACAATCAAGTGCCCTGGCCATTGGACGACGGAGGCAGAACAGACATGCCCTCAGAGCGATTCGAACGCTCACTAAGTAATCAATGAAGTGGAGTGACTGAAAGAGCGATTTCCGAAGATCCTGAATACAAAGAAATGCCAGGTGATTAAGTTCGCTGCGCCGTTTGAATATGTCTTCTTATTGCATTGTCTGACACACCTAACTCGCGTGACACTTGTAAATAGGAACTCTCAGCGACACGAGACAACAAGATGTCCATATCCGGCCATTCGATTTTGTTGGATCTAGGGCGATGTTGAAGTTCACATTTGTGACATCGGGCAGCACCCCTACTGACATTTTTGCCACAGATACCACACTTAGGCTTTTCTTTTGGTGGTATCCGTATGTTTTTGCCACCGTATGTTGGCGTGATTGCATGGCAGTTTGGGCAGAGCCAACGCAGATTTTCTATGCGATGGTCATTGTTGTCGCCGTTGATATGATCCAGCTGAAGAGAAAGTTTTACCCCACGCCAGGAATGTATTTTGCATTCTAAACATTCATAGGGAAGAAGTTTCTCGCGAATAATAATTCTTCGTGCCGCTGCTGAATTGTAACGGGAGTTTTCGATAAGAACATGTTCCGAAGGAATCTTTTCCCGCATATAGGTAGAAGGAATGCCTTTTTGGTGGGCAAATCCTAAAAAGTGAGCCGTGTCAATTTGGTGGAGGCGGATGTAGTGACAAACTGTTCTATGGTTCCCGCCACTAGGTTTCAAGCCCAAACCGCGAATGACTTGACTGTAAGTGGTGCTGGTTGCAACCAGGGGGACTAAAATCTCTTTTGTATATTTGAAAGCCATTTTGACCCGAACCGAGAAGTTTAATTTGTGACTACATCGAGCCTTTACTCATTGTACACGATATGCTCCGTTGGTATAATAGGCGGGCATGCCAATCTAAGAAACTGGTTATGAGAGGTGCGCGTTCGAGGCCCTCATATTGCATGATAGCACTATAAAGAGAACAATCATTCAGCCTACAATGCTTTGACGGTAGGGATTTATCCCTCTACCAGTTGGGGTACGAAGGCAAACACAAGGCTGGCTTAACGCGAGGCTTGCAATCTCTTCCCGTGTCATCAAGGCGACGCTTAAGTCCTTGAACACGGGAAGCACCATCGGGGTAACAGGAATCGAACCTGCGATTGAAGTTCCCAAAACTTCTGTTATACCATTTCACTACACCCCGGCACGGCACAGTATGGGCGCGGCAGGACTCGAACCTGCATGCACTTCGGCGGGGGCTTTACAGGCCCTTGCCCACTCCGGCAGGCAGCACGCCCTTAAGGGTCGGTGTCCAGCCGGTATAGTCGGTTTCCATCGTTGTCTCCTCTCTCGAAATAGGGGCGGATGGCGAGAATTGAACTCGCGTATACTGATCCACAGTCAGTCGCCTGAACCACTCGGCTACACCCGCCATATTGTTGCCGCACATGGAGACGGAGAGACTTGAACTCTCAGCCCTCTGCGTGCAAAGCAGACGCGCTACCATTGCGCCACATCCCCAGATCACCGAACTTCTCTGCTGCAATCGGAGAGGAGGGCCGGAAGCGATCTTCCCACACCCGGCCCCGCTCTCTTCCGTTCCAAAAGCAAGCGCACCACAACAGCAAAACAAAGGCAAAACAAAACGGCCCGGTCTGTCGCTCAGACCGGGCCGCCATCTCCACACAGGGGTGGGACTATAGCAAGCGACGGTCTTTCGTAGGAGCGTCATGATGACGATAGTGAACGGGAACGTGCACGGGCAGCGCAGGGTTCAGAGTCGGCCGCAGCGCGAGGCGCTCCGCCGGCAGGGCGGCGAGGGCGAGGTGCTGATCTGCGATTGTGTTCCGGTGCATCTTCACGAGGCTTCGTCTCTCCTGTCTAAAATGGAGCGTTTGGAGTTCTCCGCGCGTCTCACTTCTCTTGACCGGATCACCGAAAGATAAGTTGCAGGGCGCGAAACTATTTTCGAAAAGTTTGTGGAAACCCGGAGAACGGGCGGTTCAGGTGGGAATCGCCCGGAAAGAGGGAGGCGCTTCTCGCCTGCGGAGATCCGGGAGCGCCTTTTTGGGAGCAGTTCTAGTCTACGTTCATCAGGTACAGTGCGCTCTGGTATTCGAAGCTGACGTGCTTGCCGTCAAGGGTCCATTGTGGCGAGATCAGGTCGGGGCGGTTGTAGTGCAGATCGCTGATTTCGAACTCTGCGAGAGTGCGCATGTTGCGTCCATCCAGATCGCTGACCATCCATCGGCACACATAACGGTTCGGCTGCTTGAATAGTTTCGGCAGTTTTTGGGTCATCGTGGCGAGGAACGGCATGCGGTTCGACTGTACGATCCAGAAGAGGCGGTCGTGACCTGGCGACACGATACACTGGAAACTGGCAGCATCCTTGGGGACCGGTGCTGTCCACACCTTGCCCTTACGATCGGGATCCTTTAGATTAAACTCCACGAAGGTGTGGACGGGCGAGAGCTTGCTGCCAAGCCTCACCTTATCCGCGGGAGTGACGATGCCGTCGTAGTAACTGTCGCTCATCGCGACGACACGTCCGGAGGACTCGACGAAAAGCGGCCAGACATTGCCTACCATCAAGGGGGCGCCGGTCAACCCATGGACCACAATCTCTTCGTCTTTGTGCATATCGTAGTCGTGGAGGACTGCGGTCAGTCTCTTATCTTTTTCATACTCACACTCGCACAGGCGATGCGTGCCCTCATACCATGTGCCGAGCAGCCAACCCGGAATCAAGCCGCTGGAGCGCCCATCGCGCAACGACACGAATTCAGATGCCAGTCTGAGGGATCGCGTAGCGCTCCTGCGATAGTACAGGGCATGTAGGGAGGAGCGATCAGGAGAGACATAGACGCCGTCCGGCGCCACCAGAGGGGCAACGGGCAGAGGCGTCATCGCGCCGACCTTGCCCGGCGGCAATACCTTCTGGCGCATCAGTGCCACGGTCTTGTCAGGATTCCGTTGGAAGCGCAGGATCTCGTCGTTCGAGAGCCATACATAGTTGCCGATCTCACCGTTACGGCGCTCCGGCCCCATCCAGTTGTCACGCGTCACCAACGGCACAGCATGGTCGAGCAGGCCGTTCTTAGGCAGGGCTCGCCAGAAGACGGCAAAAGCGGCCAGGAGAACCAAAACAACGATCAAGGGAAATTTACGGCGCGTTCGTTTGGTCATAGATTGTTCGCAGAAGCACTCTCTACTGAGTAGGGATCCCGTCCCTGAAGCCCAAGGAGACAGAGACGTATACAGCCCTCTCATCAGTATTATACACGCAAAACAGACAACCACCGAGCAGTTTGTAGGATCTCTGGGCACTCATGGGTTTGGAGGATGGAGGGTGTTTTCTGAAGTCCTCATGGGAACGGAACAGGGGTCTTTACGAAGGTGACATTGATGAGGTCCAGGCCGAGCGCTTTCGAGAGATCGTTCTTGCCGATCAGTTTGAACATCAGTCGGTTGTTCCCCTCCGTCGCCAGGACGTCTCCCAGATAGAGGTGCGAGCCTCGTTCCGGTTTTTCTCGGTAGAGGTCCATCGCCGGGCCGATCGGCAGTTCATCCTGACACAGTTCCATGATGGCCTGCTCCGGTCCCTTTACGACATCCACGTAGACTTTGTACTTTCCGGCGGCCGGGAGGTTGAAGGTGAGGCTGAGAAAGGGAGGGCCGAAGAAGTCGTTCTGTTTGGTGGCGCGGAGCGAAAGGCAGCGCGCCCGACCGTTCCCGGTCGAAACCTCGCGGCGACTGAGGGTGGCGTTGTCGAAAGCGAACGAGTTGATCGGGACGGCCCAGTCGGCCGTAAACGTGATGTTGACGGGATCGACGACCTGGCGCTGCGCCAGCGTCGGAATCTCAAAGTCGACTGTCGGGCGGTTTTCCGAGTACAGATAGGTGACCGAGCAGTAGTCGGAGATGTAGGCATTGCCTGCGGGGCCGTGTTCGATGGTCTGCAGGATGCTATTGCGATAGGGGTAGGCGTCCCCGATAAAGAATCGGTAGGCGCCGGTCCGCGCCAACGGTTTCTGGTAGTCCATACATCCGCTGAGCGCGCGGGCCATCGGCCCATCCCACCGATCTGGAACATCGTACCAGCCCCCGTTGAAGAAGTCTTCGGATCCTGTGCCATGGACGACAAGTTCGCCGTCCACCGTGGTCTGATCATCACCCTCGAAAAACTCCGTATTGCCGGACTGCGTTCCCTGCGATTGGAGGGCCAGCCCCACGATATGGCCACGTCCTTCGGATTCAAAAAAGGTGTACGGCTTGCCTTTCGTGGTGGGATTCTCCCGGTGCCAGACGGCGTAGAACTTCCCCTCCTGCGGGGTGCGGGGGCGGTTGCCGACCTGGATCTCGCCACGCACATGGAGGGGAACGCTGTCCTGCTTGAGGGAGATCAGTTCGATCTTTGCAGCAGTGTCGTAGGGCATGGGCAGGTAGCAGTAGTTCATGCCCTCTCGGGTGCCGACGAAGCGCGCTCCCATCGCCGGTTTGCCCCATCCGTAGCCGAAGAAGTCACCGACAGGGCAGAGGATCGCCGGCTTGCTGTCGCCGTCCCAGGTCACTTTGAGCAGCACATCGCGGTCTCTCCCCGCAAACGCCTCCGCCGGTCCGAGTTTGAGGGCCGCGATGCGCCCTCCTTTCTTTGTCTCGAAGAGGGTTTTGGTCTGGCCCGGTTTGAGGAGCGCATCGATTGCCTTCCGTTCCAGTTTGGTGCCGGCAGGCATCGTGAAGGCCGTCAGTTCCACCGGGTGGAACATGTTGAAGACCGCGACCGCCTTGTCCAGGTTCTGCGTGTCTGCGGCTGCCGCCGGAAGATCAAAGGTCGTGAGCGGCGTATCGGCTGTGTAGGTCGCATAGTTCAGGTCGTAGAACTGAAAGGTTTTGGCATGGAGCAGCAGTTTGCAAGACTGCTTGTACGGGATCGGCACATAACAGTAGTAGCCTCCGCCTGCATAGTCCACGAGAGGCTTGAGGAAAGGGCTGACCGTACCGGAAAACAACTTGCGGAAGGTGGTGCGGATACGCGGCGTCGTCTCTCCGTCGAAGTAGAACTCCAGCAGGTCGTCCGTGGGCGTAGGTGTATGAATACGATAGATGCAGCCCGGCCCCTTCAGATCGGCCAGCACGAGGTTATCGCCTTCCTTGCGGACAAAGGAGTATTTGCCGCTGAACCCGTCGTCGTTGCCCCCGCTCCGATCGTAACTGGTGACCGCCCCGATCGCCACCGACTGCTTGAAGGCCGGCAGCAGATCCAGCCGGTGCAGTTGCGCCATCCCGATGAGAGGCGGCTCCGGCTTAGCACCGCTTGTAATTGAGACCAAGACCAGGAGGCAGGCAAATAGGACGGAGATGTGTTTCATCATTGAACCTTTTATGACTTCGGGAGGGCGAAGGCGATGTATTTTGCGCCTTTCGGATCGTTGGCGCGGCCTTTGCTGCCTTCGGAGTTGACCACGATGAACTGTCGGCCTCCAGCGGAGTAGACGGCGGGCGTGGCGTTGGCGGAGAAGGGCAGGGTGGTCTCCCAGAGGAGTTTGCCGGTAGCCTTATCGAAGGCCCGGAATTTGCGATCGTAGTTGGTGGCGGCGATAAAGACCAGCCCGCCCGCGGTGACAACGGGGCCGCCGTAGCTCTCGCTGCCGGTATCTTTCATGCCCTTCGCGGCCAGTTCCGGGTATTCGCCAAGCGGGATCTTCCAGGCGAATTCGCCGGTGTTCAGATTGATGGCGTTGAGCGTGCCCCACGGGGGTGCGATCGCCGGGTAGCCGTCGGGATCTAGAAACTTACGATAACCGGTAAAGCGATAGTCCTGCGTCACGACCGCCGCCTCGTCCGGTTGAATGGGTTTGCTTTCGCCGCTCAGGATGTATTGTGAGACTGCGGTCACTTCCGTATCGGAGAGGTTGGGGAAACCGGGCATGCGTCCCGCGCCCTGGCGGGTGATCTTGAAGATTGCGGCCAGATCCCACTTCGGCCCCATGTTGAGCAGTTTCGGCAGTTGGGGCGGAGAGCCGGCCATGGTGTCGCCATGGCAGTTGCCGCAGTTTTGCAGGTAGAGTTGCCGCGCGGATTTTGCGACCTCATTCTTGGCCAGGCTCGATGTCCAGGCCATCTCGTTCGCGTTCACGTAGAGGAGGCCGGTCTCAGGGTCGAAGGCGGGGCCGCCCCACTCCGCGCCGCCATCAAATCCGGGGAAGATGATCGTCTCCTGATCGACCCGGAACGGGGTGAACGGACCGCCTCCGTGGAAGGTGCGGAACTTCTCCACGGCCCATTGGTGCGCTGCGGGCGTCCGGTTCGTCAGGAGATCTTCCGTCAGGTTCTGGCGAGCAAACGGAGCGGGTTTGGTGGGCAGTGGCTGGGTTTTGGCGGCGACCTCGCCGGGAACCGTGCTGGTGGGATATTTGCGATACTGGATAGGGAAGAGCGGCTTGCCGTTCTGCCGGTTGAAGACGTAGACATGCCCGGACTTGGTGGTCTGGGCCACGGCATCTACCCACCTGTTGCCGCGTTTGATGCGCACCAGGGCGGGCGGCGCGGGAAAATCGCGGTCCCAGATGTCGTGTTTGACGGCCTGGAAATGCCAGATCCGCTTGCCGGTGTTCGCATCGAGCGCCAGCATCGTGTTGGCAAAGAGGTCGTCGCCCACGCGATCGGCTCCATAGAAGTCGCTGGCGGTCGACCCGGTCGGCACGAACACCATGCCGCGCGCAGCGTCCACGGTCATGCCCGCCCAGTTGTTGGCGGAGCCGGAGACCTTCCAGGCGAGTTTGGGCCACGTCTTGTATCCGAACTCGCCCGGATGCGGAATCGTGTGAAACGACCACCGCATCTTGCCCGTGCGGACATCGAAGGCGCGGATATCGCCGGGCGTCGCCGGCAGTCCCTCGGAAACGCGCCCGCCGACGATCAACAGGTCCTTATAGATGACTCCGGGTGAAGTAAGGATAACAGACTGTTTGGCAGGATCGCGTCCTACGCCTTCGCGCAGGTCGATCCGGCCGTTTGTGCCGAAGTCGGGGATGGGCTTACCGGTCGCGCCATCCAGCGCATAGACCCAGTTCTGCACCGCCGCAAAGATACGTTTTTCGTCGCCCTCGGCCCAGTACGCGACGCCGCGGTTCGGTCCACGCGCGACGAGGCCGGAGTCGAACTTCCAGATCGGCGTGCCCGTGGCGGCGTCCAGTGCGACCACATGGTGCTGGGGCGTGACGGCATAGAACACGCCTCCGACGACGAGCGGCTGCGTCTGCGTGCCGCCCGGCCCCTCTCCGGAATCGTATTCCCAGGCGACCTGCAACTGATTGACGTTCGAGCGATCGATCTGCGTGAGACTCGAATACCGGATGCCATCCGGGCCACCGCCATAGCTGGGCCACTCCGTCTGGCTCGCCGCCTGCTGCTGCGTCACCCTGGGCGGAAGCACAGATCCCGCCCGCGTCGCGACAAGCAGCACCCCAAACAGGGTAGCCGGCACCCATCGATACAATCTCATCATCCATTCCCTCCGCATGGCGCGCTCTCCGTCCGATGATGCTCGACACTGGAAAAGCCACGGCCCGACGATCTTGTCCAAGGAGATTCAACAGGAGGCCAACCATCTCCTTCCGCGGTCAGAGGGAAAGGGACTCTGTGGAGTAGTTCTGGGGTAATAGAGAAGCCGGAGCGAAGCGAATTCGCCTCCGGCTTCTACTATGGGTTGCGTTGTGAGCGCGTTAGAGCGCTTCGACGTTGATGTTGTTGGAGAGCTGGGTGAGTTTCTGGTCGGTCTGCTCTTCCTCGTCGAGGGTCTTTTGCAGCAGCGCCATCGCTTCATTTTCGCCGAGGAGCTTGGCGTAGGTGCGAACGGTGCCGTATCCGGCGATCTCGTAGTGCTCCACATGCTGTGCGGCGGTGATCAGGCCTGCGTCGAGGACGTCCGGGTCGGCATCCTCTTTCAGGAGTTCTTTGCCCTCCGCCAGAATGCCTTCCATCCCCTTACAAAACTTGCCGCGCGGGCTTTTGCCCAGTTTGCCGAAAATCTGGTCGAGGCGGGAGACATGCTCCTGTGTCTGGCGAAGATGGGCCTCGAAGCCGGACTTGAGGTCGGGCGAATGGGCGGCTTTGACCATCTCCGGGAGCGCTTTGAGAATCTGATTTTCGACGCTGTAGAGATCCTGGAGTTCCTCGACGTAGAGATCGTTCAGTGTTGAGAGCTTCATGGCTTTCATTCCTTTCGGGGGTTAAATACTCTGCAAACGATGGACAGGACGGAGGCTGGAAAAGCTTTGTTCCGCGGGAAATCTCGCCAATTGGACCCTGGCTCGCCTAGGGATGGGTGCGTGCCCAGGAGGGTTCGGCGCGCAGACAGGAGGAGCCGAAGGCGCTGACCGCCTGGCAGAATCGCTCGTTATGCTCCAGCAGAGTCAGATGCCCGGCGGAGTCGATATGCAGCTTTTGCGAGCGGGGAATCCGTTGGCTGAGGGTCTCACCGGCCTCTGCACTGGTGAAAACATCGCGTCCACCGGTACAGATCAGCACGGGCACCGGAATGGTCGGCAGCACCGTTGTGGCGTCGTAACGGAACATCGCCAGGATGCCGCGTGCCTTCACCGCCGGAGACTGCGGCAGATTGAAGCGCGTCGCGAACTCCAACTGCTCGGCAGTCTCGCCACCGCCGAACTGCGTCATATGGGTGAGCAGATGCGACGTTCCAAGCAGATAACTCAGGAGGTTGAAGGCCCAGATCAGTGGGGAAAAGACGATATTCAGATAGAGCAGAGGCAGAAGCACCGGGCCGCGCAGCGCGCGCATGAGGCGACCGTATTTAATCGTCTGAAGAGGGTCGGTATAGGTCGTGTTCTGCAGAACCAGGCCCGTGACGCGACCGTCGAGATGATGCGGGAAGAGCCGACAGAAGGTGAGCGTGATCATCCCCCCGATGCTATGACCCAGCAGGATGACCGGCTGCTCGCCGCACGAGTTGAGCACGGCTTCCAGGTCCGCCGCCATCTTCTCTAAACTGTAGTCGCCGTTTTTCGGCGCTTTCGATCGCCCCAGACCCGGAAGATCCCAGGTCACCAGACGGAACGGTCCCGCCAGATGCTTGCGGAAGTAACACCAGACGGTGCTGTTGAGGCCCCACCCGTGCGTCATCAGGATCGTCGGCGCGTCGGCAGGGCCGTGCGCCTCCACTGAGAGCACGGTGCCATCCGGTCGCTCGATCCGCCAACGGCTGTCGCTATCGACCGGCAGCGGAGGATTCCAGAGCGTTTTGCGCTCACAGAGCAGGAAAGCCAGCGGACGCACCGTGAGCGCCAGAGCGAGCATCAGAACGCCTGCGATGAGCGAGGTCATGTTTGAGAAACCGCGCGCGGCGTAGTCCCATATCATATAACTGCCGCCTCCCAGCAGGGAGAGTGCGAGCAGACTTGTGGTCCATAAAGGTAGTATCTGTAGGCGTAAGAGATTCATTGTCCACAACTCTCCAGGAGTTCGAAGATCAGACCGGCGGGAAGCCCTCTCTTCTGCCATTGGGATATAGGGCGCCGCAGCATCGCCCTTCTCCATTGGACGGACGTTTTCAACACATGTTCCCATTGTTACGATTGTCTGGCGGCTTACGCTTCACCTACTGCGAGTTCCCGCCTATTTTAGAATATACCCTTAAACAGGAAGTTGCCGCGGGCGCGGTGAACTGTTGTCTGCGCGGTGGAACAACGTTGTTCCCGCAACCATTTTGATGGGGAGAGATGTTTATGAGTCTCTGGACGACACTGATGCTGAGCGTGGCGGCGGCGGGCGGAATGCAGCCGGGGGCGCTGCGCTGTGAATATAAGGACAATCCGCTCGGTATCGATACGATGCAGCCGCGGCTAGCCTGGCAGTCGACCTCCTCGCGACGGGGCGAGATGCAGACGGCGTATCAGGTCATCGCGGGTGAGAATGAGAAGGCGGTCCAGAGCGGGATGGGGGATCTGTGGGACAGCGGTAAAGTGACTTCTGAGCAGTCCACGCAGGTCGTGTATGGCGGCAAGCCGCTGCACTCGCGGGAGCATGTCTGGTGGCGGGTGCGGGTCTGGGATCGGGACGGCAAGGTCTCGGCCTGGAGCGCGCCTGCTTCGTGGGAGATGGGGCTGCTCGCGCCGCGGGACTGGCAGGCCAAATGGATCGGTTTCAACAGGCCGGAAGCGTCCAACGCTTCCGAGGATACGCACGACATTCAGTGGATCTGGTATCCGGAAGGCAGTCCGCGTCAGGACGCTCCGAAAGGCAATCGCTATTTTCGCGCGGCGTTCACCGTGCCAACCGACAAGACCGTCAAGAAGGCGGACCTGATCGCGCTGGCGGACAACGACTACGACGCCTCCATCAACGGTAAGTCGGTCGGAACCGGGAGCGGCTGGGCTTTACTTGTGCCCACTGAGGTGACGAAGAGCCTTGTGCCGGGGCGCAACATGCTCAGTATCCGCGCCTACAATGAGAGCGGTCCCGCAGGATTGGCCGCGCTCCTCAAGATCACCTATACGGATGGAACGGTGCAGCGGCTTCCGACGAGTTCGATGTGGAAGATCGGGAAAGAGGCGATGCCGGGCTGGCAGACGGTCGGCTTTGCCGATGCTACCTGGGAGACGGCGCTGGTCCTGACCAATCTCGGGGAAGCGCCCTGGGGGGCGCCCGCGCCGGTCTCCGGAGAGCCGGAGCCGGTTCCCTACTTCCGCAAGACCTTCGAGGCCGCCAAACCTATCCGCCACGCGCGCCTCTATGTGACGGCACTGGGCCTCTACGAACTCTATGTCAACGGGCAACATGTCGGCTCCGACCTGTTTCGGCCCGGCTGGACCGACTTCTCGAAGCGCGTGCCCTACCAGACCATCGACCTGACCAAGCAGTTGAAATCCGGAGCCAATGCCCTTGGCCTGACGCTCGGGGACGGCTGGTTCAGCGGCTATGTCGGATTTGGCCATCAGCACAACCACTACGGCGCACAGAACGCCCTGCTGGCGCAGTTGGAGGTTGAGTATGCGGACGGCACCAAGCAGACGGTCGCAACGGACGGCTCCTGGCGCGCCTCCGCCGACGGCCCGCTCCGCTACTCCGATATGCTGATGGGCGAAGAGTACGACGCCACCCGCGAGATGCCCGGCTGGAACACCCCGGTCTTCGACGACGCGAAATGGGCGGGCGCGGCGGTGATAGAGACGCCGACCATCAAGACTCCGACCAATGTCCGGCCGCGCGTTGTCAGCGCCTGTCCCGGCGGCGTCAATCTGGTGGCGCAGGCCGGACCGAGCGTGCATCGGGTGCTGACGATCAATCCGAAAAGCGTCGTCGAGAAGCCTGCCGGAACCTATATCTTCGATCTCGGGCAGAATATGGTGGGGTGGGTGAAGCTGAAGGTTGCGGGCAAGGCGGGCAGCCGTGTCACGCTGCGCTTTGCGGAGATGCTAAATCCCGACGGCTCGATCTACACCACCAACCTGCGCACCGCCCGCGCGACGGATCAGTACATTCTGCGCGGCAGCGGCGTCGAGGTCTACGAACCCTCCTTCACCTTCCACGGCTTCCGCTATGTGGAGGTGGCCGGGCTGCCCGCCAAACCGGGCAAGGACACGCTCACCGGAGTCGTCCTCAGCTCCGTCGATCTCAACCCGGACGCCTTTATCTGCTCCAATCCGCTGGTCAATCAGTTGCAGCACAATATTCAGTGGGGACAGCGCAGCAACTACTACGAGGTGCCCACCGACTGCCCGCAGCGCGACGAGCGCCTGGGCTGGATGGGCGATGCGCAGATCTTCGTGCGCACCGGCTGCTTCAACGCCGACATCGCCTCCTTTATGAACAAGTGGATGGACGATGTGGAGGACGCACAGTCGGCGGCGGGCGGCTTCCCCGATGTCGCGCCGCGTCTGGTCGACCCTTCGGACGGCGCTCCCGCCTGGGGCGACGCCGGGATCATCGTTCCCTGGACCATCTACGCCAGCTACGGCGACACCCGCATCCTGGAGCGTCACTACGCGGCGATGGCGCGCTGGATCGCCTACATACAGGACGCCAACCCCGACCTGCTCTGGCGCAGACGCGCCAACAACAACTTCGGCGACTGGCTCAGCATCAACGCCGACACGCCCAAAGATGTCCTGGCGACCGCCTACTTCGCCTACGACGCAAGCCTCATGACCCGCATCGCCCACGCGCTCGGCAGGACGGACGACGAGCGCAAATACCTGTTGCTCTTCGAGGGCATCAAGGCGGCGTTCAATAAGGCGTTCGTCAGTGCGGATGCCCGCATCAAAGGCAACACGCAGTGCGACTATGTGGTGGCGCTGCGCTTCAACCTTTTGCCCGACGCTCTGCGCCCCCTGGCCGCGCAGCACCTCGTCGATGACATCAAGATGCGCGGCAACCATCTCTCGACCGGTTTCGTCGGTGTCGGCTACCTGACCCCGACCCTCACCGCCACCAATCATCTCGATACCGCCTACGCGCTGCTCCTCCAGGACACCTTCCCCTCCTGGGGCTACTCCATCCGGCAGGGCGCGACCACGATCTGGGAGCGCTGGGACGGCTGGACGACCGACAAGGGCTTTCAAGATCCCGGCATGAACTCCTTCAATCACTACTCGCTCGGCTCTGTCGGGGAGTGGCTCTACACCAGCGTCGGAGGCATCGACCTGGACCCGGATCGGCCCGGCTACAAGCATATCATCCTGCACCCGCAGCCCGGCGGCGATCTCACCTTCGCCCGCTCCACGCTCGACTCACTCTACGGCAAGATCGTCAGCGACTGGGCGCTCGGCGCGGATACCTTCCGCTACTATGTTCAAGTACCGGTCAACACCGTCGCCACGGTCTACGTGCCGGTCCATGATGCCGCGCAAGTCCGGGAGAGCGACGTTGCTATCGCCAAACGTCCCGGCATCAAATTCCTGCGCATGGAGCAGAACTGCGCCGTCTACGAAGTCGGCTCCGGCAGTTACCAATTCACCGCGCCCCTGTAATGGAGGAGACAGACGTGAGCCGACCGGAAGACGAGATTCCACCTGTGCCGCCCGTACCACCGCGCAGCGGGCCGGCGATGCCTGGGCGGATGCCGTCGGAGCGGGCGACCCATCTCTCTTCGCTGCGATCGCTGTCCGGGCAGCCGGTGCGGCCACCGGAGCCTCCGGTGCAGCCCTCTCAGCCACCGCCTCCGCCTCCGACGCTGCCGCCCTCGGCGACCTCACGGTATCTGCGTCCGCAGGATCTGCGGCGGTTTGAGAACTTTCAGTTTGCGGCGAAGATGGTGGTCGAGGGGTTCTATGCCGGACGGCATCGGTCGCCGTTTCACGATCGCTCCGCCGAGTTCAGCGACTATCGCCCCTATGTGCCGGGCGATGAGATCCGCTCTCTCGACTGGCGCGCCTATGCCCGCACGGATCGCGACTACATCAAGCTGTTTCGCAAAGAGACAGATATGCGCTGCCATGTCCTGCTCGACACCAGTCGCTCGATGGCCTTTCGGGATGAGGCCGCGCTCATCGCGCAGACAACGCCGCGCCCCGGCCTGCTGGACCGACTGCGGGGACGTCCCGCGCGATCCACCACCGGGCCACCGCCGCCCACGGCGCTGCTCTCCAAATTCGAATACGGCGCTTACCTCACGGCAGGACTCTGCTACCTGATGATCCAGCAGGGAGACAAGGCCAGTCTCGCGCTCGGGGCGTCGTCACTGAATACCTACCTTCCACCCGGCGGCACCATCACGCATCTGCACGGGATGCTGAGCCATCTGGAGCGGACCCAACCGGATGGAGAGACGGCTCTCGCCAACGCCGTCAAAATGCTCTTCGCTCTGACGCGACGGCGCGGCCTGCTCGTCGTGGTCTCCGACTTCCTGGAGGAGCCTGATCCGCTGTTCGACGCCCTCGCGATGTACACCTATCGCGGCTGGCAGATTCTGCTCCTGCACGTCCTGACCGAGACGGAACTCAATCTCCCCGGCAGCGGCCCGCAGAGTTATCTGGATGCGGAGAGTCCCGGTCGCCTCGACGCCGACCCCGACTCCCTCCGTGCCGCCTATCAGTCCGAACTGCAGGCCTGGCTGCACAGCCTGGAGACCCAGGCCAAAGCGCGCGGAATCCACTACTCCCGAATGACCACCGCTACCCCCTACGATCAGGCCCTCGAAAGCTACCTCACCGCCCGTCAATAGGGTATATTTTTGCCGGAATAGTGCAAGCCGGGAGATGCAGCCCCGATATGACCCGATGCATACCCTGGGCTGGCTGGGTTGACGACGTTTCGCGCTGTCTGTTATACTGAAACAGCATACACACCTCTGTCGATCCTACGTGGCTCCTACGACACGGCCGTCCGCTCGCCGGATCGGACAGGAGCGCGAACCTTCCGGGAGAACCCTATGGCGCATTGTCAGGCGAACGCTTCACGTCCTTCTTCTTTTCTTCTGCTGGGCAAGGGCAGGTTTTTGATCCTGACCCTGCTGCTGATAATGATGGGATCGGTCGCAGGAATCCGGGCGGCGCAAGCCGAAGACGGACGGGCGATCCTGCTCAAAGCCATCCGCCTCTATCACACTTTCCATAGTTATAAGGGGCAGGCCAATGTCGATACGCTGATGATCGGGACGGATGGAAAGGTCATCAAACACGTCGGTTCGTCGAGCACCATGAAGTTTCAGCGACCCAACAAGATCTCCCTCTTTATTCAGAACCCTGCCGGCAGTCGCGCGGTCTACGGGGATGGAAGCAATTTCAGCGTATTCGAGGCAAGCACCAATCAGTACTCCACCGTTCCGATGTCAGGCAAAGAGCCGGAGATGATCACCCTGCTGCGTAAACAGGCCGGTGTGGTGGCCGGCCTCGACACGCTCTTTCTGTTGACCGAAACCAGTCTGCCGAAGACATTGACTAACCTCCAGTACAAAGGCACATCGACCTGCAACGGGCATCCCGTCTTTGTCGTTACAGGAACGACGAGCGCGACGCCGGAACTGAGCGGAGGCGGTAAGACCTCGATGCCCGGTGCAGCCACCGAGTGGACCTGGTGGATCGATCGTCAATCCTATCTGCTCTACAAAGTTGAGAATAAGACATCTAATGTCGTCAAGCCGGTCTCGTTCGGCTCCGGAAACAACGCGGTCGTCAAGGACGTGAAGGGAACGGTGATCATGCGCTACATCGTCTCCGAGATCAAGCCGGACGCGAACATCACGCCTTCCGATTTTGCCTTTACGCCGCCGAAATCAGCCATTCAGAAACGCACGATTCAGGAGATTTTGGGCGGCCAGAAAAAGTGATGCTCTCTTTCGATTAAAACTGCTGCGCCTCTTGCCAGAGGCGTGGGAGGAGATCGGTGGCGGAGGGGACATCGTGGATGGCGTGGCAGCCGGTTCCGGCGTAGAGGCACATAGCGGGGGTGTCGCCGGCGAAGCCCTGGCGGGGTGCGGTATCGGCATAGCGGAGGATCGGTTCACCGGCGGCGTTCGTGCCGACCACCTCGCCTTCGCCGGGGCGTGCGCCGACGGGTGGAGAACCGGCGGCTTCCCACGCTTCCAGGGTGGAGTTGCGCAGGACGCGATGCGCGGCATAGGGCCAGTCGCCGTCGAAGCAGACGGTGAGCGCGGTCGCTTCGGCCTGTGCGGCTACCAGGCGGGCCTTATAGTCGGGATGGGCACGGCTCTCCTGGGTGGCGACAAAGCGGGTGCCGAGCATCGCGGCTGCCGCTCCTAAACGCAGGGCCTGCGCGATGCCTTTCCCGTCTCCGATACCGCCTGCTGCCACCACCGGAAGCTCCTCTGCGACAGCAACGATCTGAGGTAAGAGCAGAAAAAGCGACTGGGTAGACTGCACATGGCCTCCAGCTTCAAACCCCTGACAGATCAGGAAATCGGCTCCCAGTCCTACCATGCGGCGCGCTCCTTCGACATTGGTGACCTGAACACCCACTTTCGCGCCTGCTGCGTGTATCTGCGCCAAATAGGGGGAGGGATCGCCCCAAGAAAAGGTCACGATCGGTGCGCCCGCTTCCAGTGACGCCGGGAGCGCGTGCGGGGGAAAGGCCAGGGCGAAGTTGACCTGGAACGGGCGGGCGGTCTGCGCACGCACCTGCCTGATCTGCGCGACGGCCTGCTCCGGAGAGGTCCAGGTTAGCGCCATCGCGCCCATCCCACCTGCGCTGGAGACCGATGCCGCCAACTCCGGGCCGGCGATGCTGCCTGTCGGCGCCTGCCAGATCGGATAGGTCAGATCGAAGAGAGCGGTTGTCATCCCCCGGACTCCTGCAGGACCTGCCGCAGCAACTCACGGCACTCCGCACCGTTCTGTGCGCGGACGATGCGCTTTGCAGCCTCGACCTGATCCGGCGGGACCAGAATGCCGCTTGCGCCCGCGCCGATGAGCAGGCCGATCGCAGTCTCCAGCGTGTTCGGCAGATCGTTCTGGCCGAAGGCATTGAAACCGAAGGGGCAGGCGGAGACGAAGGTGGGGAGCAGATTGATCTGCGCGGCCGCCAGGAGTGGTTGGAGCGCCAGCAGCGTGCCTTCCGACAGCGCCTCCTGTTCCAAGCTCACCAGCAGCCGTGTCGCGCCCTGCGCCGCCAGCCGCTCCACCAGAGCCTGGAATTTGTCGGCCTCTTCACCCCACTCCGACACGCCGCCCAGGTCCGCGGCGAGGCGAGGCAGCGCGCAGACCTTGTCGTCCTCGTAGCACTCCGTCTCCGCGCTGCGCATCTCCTCCAGCAGCTCCGCGAAGCCCAGACCGTCGAGATGCGTTTGCGGGGGAATCGCCACGGTCAGGTCGGCTTTGGCAGCGGCGATCAGCACGGTCGGTAACGGCAGCGTGAAACGATCCGAGATAAAGAGCGGCTTGCCTGCGGAGACGTCGATCAGCCGATTCAGGTCCCGGCTGAGATCCGCCTCATCGAGGTTTGCGGGCAGCAGCGTATTGCCGAGCGGCAGATGCAGCGCGTCCACGCCCTGCTGCAACGCCGTTTCGATGTCCTTCCACTCCTGCATTCGCGCGACGACCTGGATCTGAAGGCCATCGATCGTCAGCGCGGGCTGATGCTCCTCGTCCAGATAGAGGCGATGCTTGGGCGCGATGTGGGCATGCTGCGCCGAGTACTGCGCCAGCGCGACCGGGTTGGGATCGACAAACACCACTCCACTGTCCGCATCTACCAGCAGCAGCAGGTCGTTCTGCACGATGTCCATCAGCCCCTTTACATTAAAGACGACCGGGAACGGCGGCACGCTTGCGCCCGCTCCAGCGCCACTGGCCGCGATTCCCGCCACCTTGGCCCAGGGCACCGCGCCGGACAGCGCCAGCGCCGTTCGGTAGTCCTCCGCCACCAGGATCACTTCGGGGCGCTCGGAGGTGCGGCGTACTCCGGTCGCCGCCCGCAGGATGCGCTCTGGTGGATCCGGCAGCGTCGGCAGCCCGTCGCGCATCTGCACCACGACCGCCGTTCCCAACGCCATCCCCGCTCCCAATCCCTCACCGCGTAGACGTGTCATAGGATGCCTTTCCTGACCAATGCGCAATACCTTTAAGATAAGCATCAACCTCGGACACGCCGGGCTAATGAACCTTGACAAATTAATGCCGAATGAGCATTCCGAATTCGTTACCGTGGAATCAAGGGATGTTATCCCTCGCTACGCGGCTTCGCCGTGTCGTCCTCCGGACGAAGTGATAATAGTCCGTGACTCATTCCGTTGTGTGAAATCTGGCTTTATTCGGTTGGTATTAATTTGCCAAAGACCGTGAGCCAGACGCTAGAGGTACTTCGCACCGATTACCCGCTAGAGTGGGCACGCTTCTCGCTCTCTGTGAGCAAGAGTACTCACGCATTCATATTACTCCGTGCAGAGCACGGTCCGGCGAAGGAATAAGGCCGCCCTTCGGGCACTCCAAATCCTTCGCTTCCGCGCAAAGGATTTCGTAGCGAGGGATAACATCCCTTGATGACCCCAGGTCAGTTCAGAAGCCTTATCGTGACTACGTACCCTTAGATATCCAGAGTATCCTGATTTTCGCTTCATAGACATGAGGCCAATAACCGGGAACTGGAAAAGGCCAAGATGCGCGAAACTCTGGAGACGTGTGTTCCAAATAGAGAGGAGGGAAACCCTCCATGGGCTGAAACGGGCCGGGTTTAACAGGGATGCAATCTATATATCGGGCGTATTTTGCCGTGGTTTCTGGCCGTCTGTTAACGGTGCTTTGTGAAATGGGATCGACAACGAAGCAAATAGCAAAATGTGCCCGTGGCTTTCCCCTTTTGGGTGAATGTATGGGATGGCATGCCAGATCATGATAGACCTCCTGCCAATTCTGCCAGTAATCGGGTGGAACTGCTTTGAGTTCAAGATAGATCGGAGTTGAATCGCTTTCGCTTCCAGGAGGATCAAGGGTGACATCAACACGCTGACGTTCCAGGGATGCATGCCAGTTTTCGAGACCAACACTGCCTCCTTCTTCATTGACCAGATAGGCCAGCTCCTGTGCAAGCCACAGTTCCGATGCGACATGACAGATATGATGAGCCAGGCGACGATTTAATTCACCGGTAGATAGCCGTTGATAATACGTCTCTGCGAGTCTGTCCAGTCGTTGCAGCCAGGTAGACATGGGTTTCGTCCTTCTATGTGGCCTCGCGTTAAGTCTGTTACGTTTGCAATAGACCGTTAGATCCGAGAGGGTTGGAAGCGAGAACAGAAATCCTCCCGAAGCAATAGGGGACAACATTGCTTCGGGAGACGGGAGATCCGCGCTCGTTCTGCGGAACGAGCGGTTTTAGAGGAGATCCTGGAGTGCACGGAGGCGTTTTAGAGTTCTGCGGCGAGCTGGGTCATGGTGACGAAGCGAGCGCCGCGCTTTTTCAGGTAGTCCACGACGTGCCGCAGGTTGTCCGCGTTGTCTTTGCAGTCGTGCATGGCAAGGCTGAGATAGGGCGATTCCTGGAGTTGGGCGTCGAGGATCGGTTTGATGCGATCCAGGCCCTCGTCCAGATAGCCGCGCGCGCCGCCGACATTGGCGACCGGAAGAACCCAGAGCCGGGCATCCCCTTCCTGATGCACATTCGTGTACGAGGGATGGTAGGGGGCGGTGGGGGAGCCGACGGGACGGCCTGCACTGGAGCCAGGGGTCGAGTCGATCAGAATGCCGATGTCTTCCAGAGCACGCAGGTCGTCGGCTTCCAGGTCGCCGTTGGCGGCGCGGAAAGCGGTGGGCTTGATGGAGAACTGCTTGAGGATGTCTTTGCCGATGCGGATCAGGTCGCCGCGGGCGACGCTGTTGTTGACTCCGGAGTCGAAGGTGAGGTGAAGGCCTAATTCGTGCCATGCGGGGATGCGATGCAGATATTCGTTGTGATACAGTTTGATGTTGGCGAGGGGATCGTGTTCATCGACTCCTAAGAGCCAGGTGAGCGGAACGTGGTACTGTTCTGCGGCGGCAACGATCTCCGAGACGAAGCACTTACCCTGGGCCGCGCAGACACAGTCTACACTTATGGCTACCGTTGGTGTGGTCATCTTGTCACCCTCCAATTTGGATTGTCAGTAGTTTTTCTACCTTTGAATTTTCTATGCGCTTCTACGAGGAAGCGACGCGCTCTCCTCGACTCCGTCGAGAAGATAAAGCGCCGTTTCTCCACCGGATGCCCGGACTCCTCCTGCCCGACCGCCTCAAAATAAAATAAAATTACCGGCAGAGAGATTCTCTGCCGGCAATCCGCGTAGACCGTTGGTTATACTTCGTAATCGAACCTGTGGAAGCCATCGCGCAGGGCGACTTTCTTGCTCACGCCGCCGATGTTCTCCTCGAAGAGCTGCATATTGCCCAGCGCGGAGACGCAGGTCTGGAAGATCGGCTTGCCGTCCGGGCGCTTCTCGGTCATGACCTCACGCAGGAGTGCGCGTCCGATCATGCCTTCCGCCTTGAGCGACTTCTGAAGCTCGGGGTTCGCGCCCATCTTGCCGCGGCCATGCGCGTTGATCTTCATGGCGGTCATCGCGATGCCTGCTTTGCTGGCCTTTGCGAAGATATCCATGACCTCTTTCGGATAGCCGTAGCTGTACCAGACCTGCATGGCATCGACGATGCCGGAGTCGATACACGCCTGCGTCATCAAGGCATACTTCTCGATGACCTCTTTGGAGGTGCCATCGTACGGATGCTGGGAGACGCCGAAGTACTTGACCAGGCCCTCTTTTTGAAGTTTCTGGAACGCCTTGTAGGAGGTGTTGTTCTCCTTCATGACCTTATCGGGAGAGTGCCATCCATAGTGAGCGCGGTAGATGTCGTAGTACTTCAGGTTGTTCTGCGCGAGGGAGTTCTTGACCTGGTTGTACGCCTCGTCGTAGTTGTCCGGATCGTGGCCGGGACTGGTGTTGTCTACCGTGATGTCGGTGTAGTAGGACTCGCGCGGCAACGCCTTGATCGCATCCGGAACGGATCTTCTGCCGTTGTCAAAGTATCCGGCTTTATGGATGAAGTTCACGCCGATCTCGATACCGGGCGCGAATAGATCCCGGTTCCAGTCCTGGGACATGCTGATCGGAGAGACCTTGAACGGCAGGCGACCGAATTTGACCGTCGGCAGTTTGCCGAGATCCTCGACAACCACCTCAGCCGCTTCGGCGCGCTGGCTGGGTGTCAGCGCGAAGCCGGTCAGTCCAGCGGTAACCAGGCCGGTTCCGGCCGAGAGAACGCGTACGAAATCACGTCGAGACAGGTGCTTGTCCTGGTACTGATTTCTCAGACTGGCAAGTTCTTCTGTGTCCATGGGTAGCATTCCTTTCGCGCGAGTGGCGCTTGTGAGAGCACAGCGATTTAAGGACGGAGCAGGAGAGCGGTCAAGCATTCCTGCCATAGTGATAGGGCTATTAGCCTTTGTGCGATAAAACTCCTGCTTCTCCGCGTCGCAGAGAAAAATCGAATTCCGAAGAGCCGAGAATATCGTTCAGCCGCCGAAACAGCGGCAACGGCGCGCTGCTGCGTTCGCCGCTACTCTCCTCTGCAGTGCGTAAGTTAAAGGTCGCTGCCCAGAGGCCATCGACTCCCTGGTGGCTCACCAGCATGTGCGCCACATGCAGTACGCGCCCCAAAGGAGTGGTATCCCACTCCGTGCAGGCATCCACTTCCGCCTGCGCCGCAGCAATCACATAGTCGAGCGTGACCACTTCCGTCTCCAGTGTGGGGACCGGAAAGCAGTTGTAGACCCATTCCGGGGGCGTCCAGTCCGCAATCATCGCCATCGGGACCTCCCCCAAACCCCCTCCTTCTCAAGGAGGGGGCTTATTGATTGCTTCCTTACGGATTGGGATTCGGGTTGTAGGTGGAGCCGCCTCCCTGCGGGCCTTCGACGCCGATATGCTTGTCGAACTGGGCTTTGACGGGCGCGTAATGCGCATCTGCGCCGATCTCCTTGCGCTTGTCCCAGTCGCCGCGGAAGAAGCCATCCAGCGGGCGCTCGTGCGGCTCGACGTAGCTTCCCGGCTCGTGCGGATCGCTGCCTTCGCCGCGGTCTTCCTGGAAGGTGTAGACCACGATCGAGTGATCCGGCAGGACCGGGCAGTGGTATTCGCAGATGCCGCAGCCGGTGCAGAGTTTCTCATCGACGGTGGGCACGCGCTTCATGCGGCCCCGGTTGTCCTCTTTGCCCGCATCGTCCTTATGGTCGATCGCGAGATCGGGGTTCTTGGGCAGCGTGTCGTCCATCGTATCTTTAAAGATGACGGCGGAGTAGGGGCATACCTCGGCGCAGACGATACAGTCGCGGCCGCCGTTCCACGCGACGCAGGTCGAACGGTTGACGTTGGCGAGACCCATCTTCAGCTTGTAGCGTTTGTCCTGCCAGGTGAAGGGCCGGATCGCGCCCGTGGGGCAGACATCGCCGCAGGAGGTGCACTTCTCGGCGCAGGGGCCGATGGAGGGCACCAGAATCGGCGTCCACAGCCCTTGCAGGCCGGTGTCGAAGGAGGCGGGCTGGAGCGCATTGGTCGGGCAGACCTTCATACACTCGGCGCAGCGGGTGCAGGCGCCCAGGAAGTCGCTCTCGGGCAGGGAGCCGGGCGGGCGCATCGCCTTGTTGTTGTGGTGGTACCGGCGCATCTTGCCCTGGTACTCCCCGGCGTTCGCCTTGGTGACCGTCCCCCAGAGCAGGCCAGCGCCGACGGCAGCGACCACACGGCGCTTGCCGAGGTCGATCTGCGTCTGCGGCTCCGGCCGGGGCGCGGTGCCCTTCGCGGCCAGGCCGAGCGCCTCTTTGATGCTCGCCGGGACCTTTGCCTGGATCTGAATGACGTCGGTGGGACAGATGGTCTCGCAGCGGAAGCACTGGATGCACTCGCTGATGCTGTGCATCTCCTCCGCAGTCGCCTTCTTGTCGAGGTTGTCGTAGCAGCCCATGCGGGACTGGACTTCGCACTTCTTGCAGTGGATACAGCCGTCCATCTTGATGTAGTGGCGCAGCCAGGAGACGCGGGAGACCAGGGCGAGGAGGCCGCCGTAGGGGCAGAGGTTGCGGCACCAGAACCGCTCCTGATAGCCCGACAGCCCGATGACGCCCATAAACATGAAGAGCACGAACCAGCCGTTGAAGTATTGGCGGCTGGGCATCTCCATCCGCGCGACTTCGGAGCCGAGCGCATAGTGGAAGTGGGTTCCGACCGCGTCGAACGCGCCCAGGATGCCGTTCCAGATATAGGCCACCGGCTGCTCGATGCAGAAGGTGAAGGTGCGGGTGATGAGCGAGATCGGATCGCCGAAGGTCAGCACATCGACCCCGAAGACCAGCGCGCCCAGTCCGACCAGCAGATAGATATACTTCCAGTTGCGGAAGCGGCGGGTGTCGCTGCGCTTCTTGGTGTAGAAGAGACGACCTTTGCGGAACAGCAGCACATCGCCGATATCGATGGCGGTCCCGAGCGGGCAGATCCAGCCGCAGAAGATGCGTCCGCCCCACATGGTCAGCAGCAGCATAAAGATGCTGGGGCCGAGCACATAGACCGCGACATGGTGCGAGGCGATGCTGTTCTTGAGCGTGTTCAGGAAGTCGAGCCCCATGAACAGGTTTTTGGGGATCCCACCCAATTGCTGACTCGTCGCGGTCGTCATAAAGAAGAACACGACGAAGAGGCAGAAGAGGAAGATCTGCATCGAGCGTCGGATCAGGACGGTCCGCGTGGCGGCCTTGTTACCGGGCGCCTCTTTCATCCGTCGCTTCTGTTCCGCAGTGAATTTGGCCGCATTGCCGCCGCCGCCATCGCCGAGATCCTGCGACCGCACGACCCCGACGTCCGCCATACGGACGACATTCGGCTTTTTTACGCCGAGAATATCGGTCGCGCGGACGACGTTAGGCGCAGGCTGCTTGGGCTTTTTGCTCCCACACCCGCACCCGCTGCCACATCCCATCCCGCGCGGAAACTCCTGGGGTATATCCGCCATGTTACGAAAATCTCCTCATTACAATAAGCGCGAACTGGGTCAGCCTTTGGCGCCTGCGATCTCTTTGATGTTCAACTGGCTGGTGTCGATCTGGCCACGGCCCAGGCTGTTGGCGAGGACGAGGTGGTTGACGACGTCCGGCGTGATGCCTTTGACGGTCAGGAAGCGACAGCAGTAGGAGTCGAGCGCGACCGGGTCGATGCCGGCGAGCACCTTGTGCGGGGTCGTGACTTCGCCGGGGCCTTTGGGGCCGCGGGTCTGGAGCGCGCGGGTGGCGTCGGTGACGATCAGGGTCGGCTTGATAAAGCAGTTCAGTTCGGCGATGCAGTCGTGCAGTCCGTAGCGGTGGTAGTCCTTGCGGTTCCAGATACAGCCCATCAGTTTCTTCATGGCGATGGTGATGACGGCTGCTTCGTGGTCTTTGACGACCGGATTGACGATAAAGCAGTCGGCTTCCAGGATCTCACGGGGGAGATGCTGGTCGATCTGGTTGAAGTGGTGGCGCGGATCGTAGGGTTTGCCGGCGGGCGTGCCGTCGGGAATCATCTTCGGGACCGCGCCGGGGATATCGACAGCTTTGTAGAGCGAGACTTCGGTCGGGGAGAGCAGTCTAGCTCTGGTGCCCTGAACCGCCTTATTCGCGCCGCAGATCTCGAAGGACATCTTCCAGTCGTCGAGGGTGTAGTCGATACAGGTGATTTTGGAAGCGCCGGCGCGTTCGCAGAGCTGCACCAGGCGGCGCAGGACGTCGGGATGCGTGGCGGCGGCCTGTTCGGGCGTGCGCATCCAGCCCATGTTCGGGGTGATGACGACGCGGTCGCCCTTCTTCACGAACTTCTCGATGCCGCCGAGTTCGTTGATGGCCCGCTCGGTGATGTCGCCATAGGACTGCGGATTGCCTTCGACGCAGACGATGTCCGGCGTGGTCGTGCTCGCCTTGACCGGAGCGCGCAGGTTGGTCGGCTTGGCGAAGGTGTCCTTCTGGAGCCAGGTCAGCCCGTACAGACCACCGAGCAGGGCGGTTCCTCCCGCGATCTCCAGAAATTTACGGCGGGAAGCGGCGGTCTCGGAGGGATCCGAAACTCTCGCGGGCGTGTTCGTGGGTGTGGGGTCTGCCATTGGGTGCTCCTCTTTTCTCGCAAGGGGGCCGGAACGGCGCCCCTCGAAAAGCCTGCGGTCGAGTTCCGCCCTATCGGCGGAAGTGTCCATGCGCTCCCCGGTGGCAGAGCGCGATTTCAATCCCGATTCCCATCCACATCTGCTTCTAGTGAGGGGAAGGGAACTAATGGTACAGATCAGATAAAACCGTATACAGCGACCGAGCCGTTTGCGATGGAATGAATTCCTTCGCTAGAGCGCTGCGCGCTGAATGTCCGCCTTCGCGGACATCTTAAACAACGAGGTTTATCTGAGGTCTCTGCAGCAGTTTTAACTATTTGGCGTGGGCGACGGCGGCTTTCACCAGCGCCTGCGCGGCGGCCTGACTGGTCGCCTGACGTATTCCGATGAGGTACTTGCCGCTCAGAGCCGCGACGACCTCTCCGGCAAACTTGGACTTGACCCCAACAGCGCTCTGCCCGAGGCCCTTGATCTCCGCCGCTTTCTGCCCCACGGCGGCGGTGGTCGGCGCGGTGAGGTAGGTGTGGTACTTGGTGTAGGCTGCTTTGGCGGCGGCGGGGGTGGGATAGATCGCGACGAAGAGTTCCGCCTGCGAACCCGCGCTCGGATACTTTCCGGTGACGCCGTCGTTGATATACGACTGTCCGGCGATATTGGAGCGCTGGTACTGGTTGCTTCGGGGCTTATAGCCCGGAGGCAGAAGGTTCATGATGGCGGGCATCGCGGTCGAACCGCTCAGCTTGGCGGCGATCGCGGAGGCGAGCTTCGGCATCTCCGGCTGGAACGGCTTGGGGTTGCTGGCGGTGATGGCCAGTTTGACGTAGTACGGGCCTTTCCAGAAGTTGAACGCGGTGTCCTCGGCATAGCCCTCGCCGCCGACCTTGACGATTTTGGCGTTGTCGCTGCGCTGATGGCTGTAGTAGCCGAACGCGTCCTGCGGTGTGTTCATTTCATAGATGTCCACAGTCAGCAACTGCGTGCCGCCGCCGGTGGGAGAGTACTCCGCATAGGTGCAGGACTTGAACCCGTACTGCTTCACCGCCTGCGCCTCCCCGTCGATATGGTTCTCCAGCGAGCCGGGCGTGAACACCTGCGGCGATGTCGCGGACTTGACCATCTTCAGCGTGCCCGAGGCGGCAGGTAGCGCCGCTTTGGCATCTGCGGAGGCGGTTCGCGCCGCACCCGAGAGAGCCAACAGGCCCGCCAGCGTCAGTAGAGAATGGAACAGCCGTGAACGCGAGTCCACAAAAGCGCGAAAGAGCATTCGGATCACTCCTGAAATTGTTTGTAAGTTCGCTTTGCCCGCAGAGACAGGCAAACATCGGCCCGGGAGCGGCCATTCCGTTTCCCGTCCGACATGATTTCCTATGAGAGCTATACCAAGCCTATAAAATGAAGCTCACCTCTATAGACGAAGTACCCTCCAAGATGTTGCACTCAGATACGCCGCCGCCAACCACGATTCCTCCCTGCTTCGATCCGGGAAGATTCATGAAGGGAGCATGAGAGCGAACATAAAACAATTTCATTGTACAATGAAATTGTTTTATGTCATTAAAAACAGGAGTACCAACATAAAGGAATCAGGAATGCAAAAACGCTTGCGGATAGGTTCGCTATCGGCTCTGCTCTTTGTCATGTTGCTGGGGGAAGGCGTATGGGCAGGGAGCGTCTATTCGCATCGTCATTCCCCCGAACAGATGAAAGACGCCATCCGGTCACAAATACCGGTGGGATCGCTCCGGCCAAAAGTAGAGGCGTTTATGCAGGCGCAAGGTCTCGAAGAGGCCGACTTTGACTATCCAACAAGCGATCCCGGTCGGGGAACTCTTATCGAGGGTGTTACCGTTGCGCATGGCCTTGTCTATAAAGTAGAAAAGATATGCTCATGGCTTAGAATGCCCAGAGTGTATGTCGTCTTCTGCTTTGATCACAACGGGCTAGATGGGAAACTCACGAGTTATCAGGTATCTGGCACGTCAATCCCAATACCGCCTCCCTAACCTCGAAATATAGCGAACAGCCCCTCTTTCAGAGGCTAACCTTGTCGTTTAAGGCGTGGCTGACGAATTCCGTCATATCCTGAGAATACTTGGCGAAGCGTCTTGGGGTGAACCCCCCTTAATCCCCCCGCAAGCGGAGGGAGATCTTGGTTGCGGTTCGCTCAACTTTTGTTCGTTGCAATAAAGAGAGACTTGATTCGCCCTCATTATGGACAGTGAAGTCGCTGAGGCATGGAAAGCCACGGCATAGTGGGAAGCGGGTGTGCCCTCACTGTTGTTCATAGAGGAGTGAGGGCAACGGCCTACTGTTCCAGTTTACCGACTTTCAGTTCGTTGGACACGGTGAAGGGGATATCGAAACGTGCGAGGATCTGTTGAGCCAGACGGGTCGCTTTCTCCTTACGGGTAGGGGTATCGACCTGTCCTGTCAGATGCACGATTCGTCGGCGAACAGCGACCTCAAAGTGATAAGCACTAAACTGAGAGTTGCCGATCTGCACATACTGGAGGAGGTCTTTATCATTCAGGGCTGCCTCGACCAGCGCCTGGACACCGGCATCCGGACTGGCAATCGTGGCGACCTGCGCGGCGCTGTTGGCGATGTCCGCTTTTTTTCCATCGGCGGCGACCCCGTTGATGTCGAATTGGAACCGATAGAAGGCGACCTCCACGGCGACGAGGTTTTTCGGCGGCAGCCAGGAGGGAGGCGCGGAGAAGACCAGGGCCGAGTCACCATTGCCGGCCTTCAGCGCCTGATCCGCCGTCGCCCAGGCCCGGACGGTCAGATGTTTTCCGGTCTTCACGAGCGTCCACTCGTTGTTGAACATCCCGTTGTCCTGTCGCTTCCCCTCAATCTGTGGGCGCGTATCGACGGTGGCTTCTTCCGGTGGAAGCCAGAGACGTCCTATCCGCACCAGCGTCGCGCTGTCGAGATGGACCGGGATGTTGTCCGGCACCAGGGCGAGCTTTTGCGGGAGCAGGTCGGCAACGACCGCAGTTTGTGTCATCGAGCGTGCACCTGCCGCCCTGGAAGACACGTTCCGGCGCGACGTTCGTTCGAGATCCCCGTTGCGCTGGGCCGTCACCGCCCACGGAATAAGGCACATCAGAGCGCCCGCGGAGAGGATCCCTCCCACCTGGACAATCTGTTTCCGCGCCAAACGTGCATTGTGGACAGGCATGGTCAACCTTCTTTCCAGAGATAGTGATCGTTATGTTTGACGCTGGAGATTGTCACGACAGTAACCGGTAAGTAGAGAAACCGGTTGTCTCTGCAAACCTCCTTGTCGATGTTGCTGTGACGACCGCGATCCAACCAGGGTTCCCCGGTATTTCACGTCGCTTCAAGGCAGCGTAGGGTGAGGAGCGAGGATTTCTCCTGGGGTAGGAGGACTGCAACGTCTGGACGGGCAGGCGGAGCGCAAGAGACAGGGATTGGGCAGGGTGATGCCGAACTCTCCTCCGGACGCCAACGGCAGGGGCCGGCGTTCGGAGGAGACCACGATGTTGTTCGTTCGTTCGGAAGTAGTGATGCACCTTGTCCAATTGCGTTTTTGCGTTGGGGGCTGTGCGGCCTGCCTGGTGCTCTGCCTGCTCTCCGCTTCGGCGGGTGCGCAGGGGGAGAGGCGTCTCTCTACGTTCGATCTCACCTATACCCTGAAACTGGATGCGCGCGACCCGGCGGTACGGCGGCGGATCTGGGACGAAACGCACTTTGTCACCTCGATCCAGGGTCTCGTCAACCGAAAGCAGCCCCGGCTCTATGTCTATCTGGTGGGCGAGGAGAACGGGCGAATCGACCGGTTCTGGATGGAGAGGCTGCGGGCGCCGGGAGCGTGGCTGGCCGACTGGAAACTGGAGCCGCTGCCCGATCTGAAGGCTCTAGTGCAGACGTTTCGGGCGGACATCAAAGGACTGGTGGTCTATGATGAGCGCGTTCCGGCGACTTCCAATGTCGCCTCGACGGCGGCAGGGGTAGAGGATCTGGCCTGTGTTCGGTACGATCCATCCCCGAACTCCCTCTATCACTGGCTGACCGCCGCAGCAGACGGTCCGAAACTGCCGGTGAAACTGCGCCTGCTCGAACCCGACGGCTCTGTCCTGTTTACCGGGCGTGGCACGATCCCCGACTCGGCGACCCGCTCCACCGGCAGCGCCAAATGCGACGCCTATCTCTGGGCCAAAGCGCGTTACCTGGATACCGGTCTCTGTGATGCGCGCTACATGGCCTACTATCTGGACGCCTACTGGATCGGCCACCCGGAGGGCTATGTTCCCAACCACACGCTCTCCAACCACGACTACTACATCGCCCGCAAAGCCTTCTTCTTCGATCTCCTGCCCTGGAATGACGAGACGCCCGTAGACGATCGCACTCAGCCCGTCGGTACGGACGAAGAGACGCTCCGCACGCTTCTGCGGTCCGCCTGGAATCGGACCAGGGGCAAAGTGATGATCTCTGTCGGCGGCTTCGTGCCGTGGGCCTGGAAATATACCGACTTTCACAACACCCGCAAAAACAGCCCGAACGGCGCCGGCGAAGAGGGGGCGGGCGGAAAGCACGAGGGCGTGCCGACCGAGTGGCGCTATGCCGAGATCCTCTCCTGCTTCAACGCCTATATGGATGCGGACGCCATCGGCCTGTGCGCCATGGCCAACGCCTCGATCCACGCCCTGCATCCGCTGGAGAAGCGCTATCCGCAAAAGAAGCCGACCCTTGCCGATCTGAAAGCGCGTGGACTTGTGCTGGCGGACGGGCGTGTCGCGCCCAAGAGCTATGTGGCGATCTATGGCGGCGACTACGATGCCGCCTCCTGGCTCTATCAGCGCCTGCCGGACATCTGGAACGATCCGGCGCGCGGGCAGATCCCGATAGGCTGGGCGTTCGATCCGAACCTCGCGGACCGCTTCGCCACCGGCATGGACTGGACCCGCAAGACCGCGACGCCCCAGGATCTGTTTATCTCCGGTGATTCCGGCGCGGGCTATCTCAACCCCGGCAATCTCGTCCTGCCGCGCGCCTACTCCGGTCTGCCCTCCGGCCTCGCCGCCTGGACCGAGCACTGCCGCACCTACTTCGACCGTTGGGACCTCTCCCTGACCGGCTTCGTGATCGACGGCTACGCGCCCGGCATGACCGACGCCGTCAAAGACGCCTATGCAAAGTTCTCCCCGGACGGCATCATCGGCCAGAAAGTCCCACGTATCGGGATGCACGGCTCGATGCCGATTCTGCAGATGGAGAGCGACCTGAACGATCCCGCCTCTGGAGCCGCGACCGTCCTCTCCCACTGCAGCCTGAATCAGCCCGAGTTCTTCATGTACCGCACCATCCTCTGGAGCCCGACCGATCTCAAGAAGATGATGGATCGGGTCCATCAGTCCACGGAAGGCGCCGGCGTAGAGTTCGTCGATCCCTATACCCTGATGCTCCTGGTGAAACAGCACTATGCCGGACCGGATCACGGCGTCTCGAAGCCCTCCCCGGCCTCCCTCCCGCCACCCGGCCAGAAGGCGAACCTCTGGAGCGTGCGCTACGGCAACACCGTCACCGGCAACAGCGGCCTGATTCCCGGCTGCGATCCGCGCGATCTGTTCGGCGGACACTTCGGCTTCCTCGAATCGCACGACCTTATCCTTTTTGCCGAGAACAAACCCGAAGGCTTCACCCACTGGATCACCTGGAAGACCGCCCGTCCGATGCGCCTGGAGTCGCTCCAACTCTACGCGCACGGCGATGACAACACCGGCAAACGCGAGTTCAGCAGTTTCCGCCTCTATGCCCGCAACGCTTCCACCGGCAAATGGGATCTCGTCCATACCTTCGCGCCCTCCCGGCATCCCTACCCGTTCGAGGCGAGCGGCACCAGTCTCTTGCACTCTTACACGCTTCCCACTTCCATCAAAGCGCAGGAGTTCCGCGGTGAATTCGTGCAAGCGAAAGCCCCGGATGGTACAGTTGTCGGTCCCCGCGTGATCGAACTGATGGGGATCGGGACGGTTGCCGAGTGATGAAACGCAACTTACCGCCCGTCCGTCTTGACCTGTGGGGCGCTCTCCGTCTACAATAGAACGTATGGAGGGGATTGAGAGTGAGCGAGAGACGTCGGATGACCTGTCTGAAATGTCCGCGCTACGACCGCGAGGCGCTGCACTGTCGGGAGGGCAAGGCCAATCCCCGCAACAAGCCGGATAGCGTCGCGGTCGCGGAACTGCTCGGTCTGCAAGCCCTCTGCCACTACAACCCGTATCGAGATGGGCTGGCCCTCCAGATGTATTTTCCCACGGCTGAGGTCACGCGCCGCGCGACCGCGAAAATCCGGCCCCGCAAACCACGCGGAGGCAAGATCACCGTCGAGATTGAGGAGACGATTTAACAATGCGTGTGCTGCGACAGGAGCGGGAGGCCGCCTCCTATTCCTGCCCTTTTCCCGTGCGAGCCTTTCTGCTGTTGATATTCGGGATTTTGCTGCTCGCTCCCACCAGTTCCCTTCTCTCTGAAGACTTTCCGCAAGGCAAGCCCCAGGCGCTGCTGACCGTCACCCGACCGCTCACCCCGGCAGAGGTCGCGGCGCGGGATACGCACCAACTGTTCGAGCCGCCGGTCGGCTGCTATCTCGGCGCGTTCATCGACTTCGACGGCAGCCTGAAGAACCAGGTCAAAGATCAGAACGGCACCAAACATCAGGAGTCCGCTCCCTTCGAGAAGATCGTCGGCAAGCCGCACTCGATGTACTTCTTCTATATGGGTTACGGCCGTCGCCTGCCGATGGACTGGGTGCGCAAACAGGCCCAGTTGGGCAAGTTCGTCCATATCGCGATGGAGCCGAACGAAGGGGTGGAACTCGTCAAAGACGACGCCTACCTCAACCAACTCGCCGACGATATGGCGCGCTCAGGCGCAAAGATCTTTCTGCGCTTCGCCTCCGAGATGAACGGCGCCTGGAGTATCTATAGCCGCAATCCTGCGGAGTACCGTCGCGCCTACCGCCTCGTCTATCAGGTGATGCATCGGCGCGCGCCCAATGTGGCCCTGGTCTGGTGTCCTTACTGCACGCCGACCTCCAATATCGCGGACTTCTATCCCGGTGACGATGCGACCGACTGGGTCGGCAT
>Ga0070658_10000564_pt1 | contig 32228 bp, 25 predicted proteins | sample KBSC13metaG_FD_64664 | JGI IMG/M metagenome (GOLD analysis project Ga0070658, IMG submission 64664) | Corn rhizosphere microbial communities from Kellogg Biological Station, Michigan, USA - KBS C1-3 metaG | ecosystem: Host-associated > Plants > Roots > Rhizosphere > Soil ... | reverse complement strand
GTCCGCCTGCGTGAGGAAGGAAAAATGCGAGCGAGCTATGAAATTCCGTGTGCTATCCGGTAGAATGACAGGAACGATTCCTCCCACGAAGGAGACAGCAGAAAGGCCATGATGCCAGAGAACCCGCCCATCGGCGACGAGAACCCAATGATCCGCCGGAACATGGCTCCGTTACCGAGTCCCAAACCGATCCAATCTCCTGCGGCCACGGATCCGCTCTGGCAGCAGATGCTCGACACGTTGCCTGCCGGGATCGGGGTTCTGGATGCTGCCACGGGAGACACTTTGTGGGTCAACAAAACCCTTCAGGATCTCCTCTTCGGCGCGGCGGGAGTGGTCTCCCCGGTCGGCCTGCAGCCGTCTCAGTATCTCCCCTCCCTCGAACTCTCCGACTGGAACCAGGGTCTCCAGAAGGCTCAGAAACGCCAGAACGCCGACTACTCACAGGATACTCCGGCCCGTCTTCAGTTCGTCGATCATGCCACGCGCAACATCACCTACTGGGAGTGGAGTCTGAGATCTCCCGTCGCTCCGCAGCCCGCCTGTCATCTGCTCCTGTTGGTGAATGAAGTGAGCGAAGCCGTGATGACGGAGCGCCTGCTGACGAGTGCGGGCCGCACCGCGCAGAACGCCCGACAGCGCGCGGAAGACGCTCTGATCCAACTGCGCGCTACACAGACGCAGATGGTGCAGGTCGAAAAGCTCCGGGCGATCGGAGAGCTTGCCAGCGGCATCGCCCACGATTTCAACAACGCCCTTCAGTTGATCCTCGGGTACGCAGAGATCGCTCAAGACAATCGAGACGATCCCGAGGCCGTGGAGCAGCATCTCGGCATTATTGTCAAGGCGGCAGAAGACGCGACCAGCACCGTGCGCCGCCTCCAGCGCTTTGCGCGGCAGAAGGCCGTCACCGAGGGCGAACCGACCGACATCAATCGTCTGGTCGAGGATGTCGTCGAGTTGACACGTCCAAAATGGCGTGACGCCGCCCACCGCGAAGGGTGCACCTACGATGTACGCACCAATCTTCAGCCGATTCCCGAACTGTTTGCCGAACCGAGCAGCCTGAAAGAGGTGCTGATCAACCTCACCTACAATGCGCTCAACGCGATGCGCGACGGCGGCACTCTGGAGTTCGCAACGCGCATGGACGGTCCGGAATGGGTCGAACTGCTCGTCACCGACACGGGCGTCGGCATGACGCCCGAAGTGCAGATGCGGATCTTCGATCCCTTCTTTACGACCAAGGGCGTGGAAGGGTCCGGCCTCGGCCTCTCCGTCTCCTGGACCATTATCCAGCGACACGGCGGCACGATCACGGTCGAGAGCGCTCCGGGAGTGGGCACCCGTTTCTGCATCCGCCTGCCCGTTCAAGATCTAGCGACCTTTCAGGCGGCGGAGCCGGAACCCCTGCCGATGCCGGCAGCGCCGGGAGCCTCCCTGCTCATCGTCGATGATGAGCCTTTTATCGCCAGCATGATCGCCGCGCACCTGCACCGGGAAGGCTATCAGGTCACGGTTGCCAACAGCGCTTCGGAAGCCCTGCATCGTCTGGAAGGTCAGGAGACCTATCGCCTCCTGTTGACGGATCACGGCATGCCGGGAATGAACGGCTTGCAGCTTCTGGCGGAGGTTCGGGAGCACTATCCGGACCTGCCGGTCCTGCTCCTCACCGGGTGGGGGGATAGCCTGCTTCAGACGAACGAGGTTCCTCGCCCTCCCGACGCAATCATGAGCAAACCCATCAATCGCCACGATCTGCTCGTGACGGTCAACCGTCTGCTCAACGATGAGACCATCAGTTGAGGGGCGCATCCGTCGATTCCATGCGTAAACCTTGTCTTTTCAGGGGCAAATGAGGTACACTAACCCGGTTTGCGTGTCGTAATCGACACAACGCCGCAGTAAATCGCAAAGCAGACTGCGGTGAACCTCGCACTGACGCTGTCCCGGCGAACGGGTCCGGAGAGTTCACTCTCTGTGCCGCCGAAACCGACACGTCAGGAGGAACATATCCGCTGCGCCCTGGGCGTACGATGTGTCGCAACCCGGAGGATACATACTTTGGCATCGCTCTCCATGAAAGAACTCCTCGAAGCAGGAGTCCACTTCGGCCACCAGACTCGCCGCTGGAACCCGAAGATGAAACGTTATATCTACGGCGCTCGCAACGGGATCTACATCATCGATCTGCATCAGACCCTGAAGCTGTTCGATGAGGCCCAGAAATTTGTGCAGGAAGTCGTGCAGGGCGGCGGCAAAGTGCTGTTCGTCGGCACCAAGAAGCAGGCTCAGGATGCGATCCAGGAGTCGGCCGTTCGCTGCCGCCAGTACTACATCAATCAGCGCTGGCTCGGCGGCATGCTGACGAACTACCGCACCATCCGCGATCGCGTGAAGCGCCTGGACGAACTCAATAAGATGGACGCGGACGGCACCCTGGCCCGCCTCACCAAAAAAGAGGCCGCGATCATCAACGAAGAGCGGGACAAACTGGAACGCTACCTCGGCGGTATCAAGACCATGCCGAGCCTCCCCGACTGTCTCGTGGTCATCGACCTGAAGAAAGAGCATCTGGCGATCGCCGAGGCCCGCCGTCTTGAGATCCCGATCGTCGCGCTCGTCGATACCAACTGCGACCCCGATGAAGTAGACTACGTGATCCCCGGCAACGACGACGCGATACGCGCCATCAAACTGATCGCCGGCAAGATCGCCGATGCGATCGCCGAGATCAAGCAGTCCGAGTGGGATGCCGAAGAAGAGGCCCGTATCGCGGCCCTGCCGCCGGAAGAGCGCGAAGCGCTGGACAAGCCGGATGCAGACGCGATCCTGACCCCGGAGACCTCCCTGGACGGCGCCGACGTTCCCGCTGTCCCCGCAGTCGCTCCGGCCGGTGGCGACTTCGTCTTCCAGCCCGGTGTCGAGGACGAATACTCTCGCATGGGCGCCGAGGAAGAGTTCGCCCCGATCGTAACCGCCGAGGGCTAGTTTCCTATTGGCCCTCGTTCCTCACCCGTTGCGGTGAGGAACAGGGCCATTCCGTTTGTCGGCCCCATAATACGAATTTACCCGTGCAACTTTCGCTGAGAGCGAGTTGTCACTGTTAACGCTTAATGCAAATTTTCGGAGCGAGGAAGAGAAGAGAATGGCAGAGATAACCGCCAAGATGGTAATGCAACTGCGAGAGCAGACCGGCGCAGCGATGATGCTGTGTAAAGAGGCTTTGAAGGAGTCCGACGGCGACTTCGAGAAGGCGACTGCCTATATTCGCATCAAGATGGGCAATAAGGCCCTCACGGGTGTTGAGCGCGTCGCTGGAGAGGGTGTAATCGCGGTTGTGGTCGTGGACAACCAGGACGCGGCGATCGTGGAACTCAACTCCGAGACGGACTTTGTCGCCCGCAGCGAAGATTTCAAGTCGCTGGCGAGGGAACTGGCGGAGCAGGTCGCGAAGTCCAAGGGCCATAGCGTCGAGACCGTGCTGACCCAGGATTCGCTGGCGGCGCCCGGCACGACCGTCGGCGATCGCATCAACACTGTCTTTACGAAACTGCGTGAAAACATCGTCTTCAAGCGGTTCGAGTTCATCTCTACGGGCCCCAACGGCGCTCTGGCCGGTTACGTTCATGTGCCCGCCAACGACAAACTGGGAGTCCTCGTAGAGCTGGAGGCTGCCTCTCCGGAAGCCGCGCAGACCGAGGCCGTCCAGACGCTGGGACGCGAGATCGCGATGCAGATCGCGGCAAACAGCCCGCGCTACCTGACTCGTGAGGATGTTCCCGCCTCGGTGCTAGAGAGCGAGCAGAACATCGCCCGCACGACGGCCACGAACGAAGGCAAGCCGGAAGCGGCGATCACCAAGATTGTCGAGGGCCGTGTTCGCAAGTTCTATGAGGAGAACGCGCTCGTCGATCAAGCCTGGCTGCGGGATCCCAAGAAGTCCGTGACCCAGGTGCTGAAAGAGAACAACGTCACGATCAAGCGGTATGTGCGCTTCGCGGTCGGCGAGAACGTGACCGGGGTCTCCTCCTCAGGCGCGATCAAGGAGACCGCGGAATAATGGCAGGCTCCGAACCATCTTCGGCAGCCGGTACTCTGGAAGCGGGGGCAGTTGCTCCCGCTTCCGATCGCCTCCGCTGGAAACGTATTCTGCTCAAACTCTCCGGAGAAGCCTTCGCCGCCGACATGGGTCCAGGCGCGATCGCGGAGCGGGAGACCGCTAAGGAGCCGCGCGTCGGCCTCAACTATGCCACTATTCGCGCCATCGCTTCGGAGGTCGTTGCGGCCCACGAGGCGGGAGCCGAGATCGCCATCGTCATCGGCGCAGGCAACATCATTCGTGGCGAGCGCGCCGCCGAAGCGGGCATGGAGCGCGCCGGAGCGGACTATATGGGGATGCTCGGCACCGTCATCAACAGCATGGCGCTCCAGGATGCGTTGGAGAAGCAAGGCGTTCCCACTCGCGTCATGAGCGCCATCGCCATGGCGGAGGTCGCGGAGCCGTTCATTCGCCGCCGCGCCATCCGACACCTCGAAAAGGGCCGCGTCGTTGTCCTCGCCGGAGGCACCGGCAACCCGTTCTTTACCACGGATACGGCCGCCGCCCTCCGCGCCAACGAGATCCGTGCCGGAGCCGTGCTCAAAGCCACCAACGTGGACGGCATCTACGATAAAGATCCCCGCAAGTTCTCCGACGCCGTGCGCCACACCCAGGTCTCCTACGACGACTGCATCCAGAACAACCTGCGCGTCATGGACCAGACCGCCTTTACCTTCTGCCGTGAGTACGATATTCCGATCGTCGTCTTCGATATCGCGCAGCAGGGCAACATCCGCCGCGTCGTGCAGGGCGACAATATCGGGACGCTCGTCAGTCGCACCGCTTAGATCCCTGTTTCGTAGGGAGGAGGTTCGTTATGATCCCGGAACTCTTGAAAGAGGCCGAAGAGAAGATGAAGAAGGCGGTGGAATCCGCCCGCCACGAGTTTACGCTGATCCGCACCGGCCGCGCCAGCCCCGCCATTCTGGAGCATGTCAAAGTCGAGCTCTATGGCCAGATGATGAGCCTGCGCGATGTCGCCGCTATCAGCGTGCCCGAGCCTCGCCAACTGCTCCTGACTCCCTTCGACCGCACCGCCCTGGGCGCGATTGAAAAAGGTATCCTGAAGTCGGATGTCGGCATCACGCCGAACAACGACGGCACCGGTATCCGCCTCAATATTCCCCTGCTCAACGAACAGCGCCGCAAAGACCTGATCAAACAGGTCCACCAGAAAGCCGAGACGGGGCGCGTCTCCGTCCGCTCCGTGCGGCAGGACGCGGTCAAGAAGCTGACGGTCCAGCAAAAAGCCAAAGAGAACCCGATTTCCGAAAATGAACTGAAGCGGGCGACGGAACAGGTCCAGAAGCTCGTAGACAAGTATATCGCCGAGATCGAGCAACTCACCAAGGCCAAAGAAGCCGATCTGATGGAAGTCTGAGCGAGGACCCTCTATGTACGAACGGCCCTTAACGCCGGAAAAGGCCGGACTGGATCCCCAGCGTCTGCCCACCCATGTGGCGATCATCATGGATGGAAACGGACGCTGGGCCAGTTCCCAGGGCAAGGACAGGCTGGAAGGACACTATCAGGGCTACCATGCCCTGAAAGAGACCGTCTACGCTTGCGACGATCTGGGTATCCAGTATCTGACCGTGTATGCCTTCTCCTCGGAGAACTGGCGCAGGTCGCAGGACGAGGTCGGCGGCCTCATGACCCTGATGCTCTACGCGATGCAGGCCGAGATCGAGGAGCTGATCGAGAATAAGATCCGTGTACGCGTCTCCGGACGCATGAGCGATCTGCCCGAAGATCTCCGCACCGAATTTATGGCCGCCGCGGAGCGCACCAGGGATTTTACCGGCCTGACCTTCAATATCGCGATCAACTACGGCGGACGTGGTGAGGTCGTGGATGCGGTTAAAGCTTTGGCGGACGCCGTGCAGCGCGGGGAGATCACGCCCGCATCCATCGACGAAGACGCGATCGCCGCCCATCTCTACACCACCGGCATTCCCGACCCCGATCTGCTGATCCGTACCGCCGGGGAGATGCGCCTTTCCAATTTTCTGCTGTGGCAGACCGCCTACAGCGAGATCTACGTCACCCCGACCTGCTGGCCCGCTTTCGACAGCGGAGAGCTTGTCGCCGCACTCGCCAACTACGCGAAACGCGTCCGAAAATTCGGAGGTCTCAGCGAAAACCCTGAAAATCCTGCCTGATACGCTACCCTTGCCCACACAACAAAAGGAGACGATGATGCGTAAAATGAGTTGGCTGCCCGTCGTGGCGGCTCTGTCTGTTTTAACCCCTCTCGCCCTGATCGGTGCACCGACGAAAGCTGCGGCTCAGGCGGCGGCTGGTCACGATGTCGCCGCCCCGACCACCGCGAAACCTGAGGATGCGCAGACGATCATGGACGCGGCGTACCGCGTGGCCAGAGCCGAACACAAACCGGTTCTGGTGATCTTCCACGCAACCTGGTGTGGGTGGTGTAAGAAGCTGGAAGCGGTCATGGACCGGCCCGAGTTCCGATTGGCCTTCAACGCGAACTATGTGATCGTCACCCTGGATGTCCTGGAGAACGGTCCGAAGGTCGCATCCGATGAGAACCCCGGCGGTCTCGCCATCATGAAGGCGCTCGGGGGCGAGAAGTCCGGCCTGCCGTTCTACGCCATTCTCGACGCGAAGGGAAAGAAACTCGCCGACTCCAACGTCATGCCCAAAGACCAGAACATCGGCTATCCCGGTTCGCCGGAAGAGATCGAGGCGTTCGGCAAGATCCTGGAGAAGACCGCTCCGAAATGGAAAGGCGACGATCGTCAGAAACTGATCACCTTCCTCAAAGAGAACGCTCCCCCCACGGCTCCGGTCCTGACGCCCACTCCGAGCGCGAAAACAAAATGAAGCGACTGATCATCCTCGGTTCGACAGGCTCCATCGGCACGCAGGCGCTCGATATCGCGCGCAGGCTGCCGGGCCGATTTCAGATCGTCGGTCTGGCGGCGAACGGCAACGCCGAACTTCTTGCGGCGCAGGCGAATGAGTTTCGAGTTCCGTACGTATCGATAGGTAGTGACGCGCGACGTCTGGAACTCAAAGCGCACTTGGCTGCGCTCGATTGGCATCCGGAGATCCTGGTCGGTGTGGAGGGGATGTGTACTCTCGCCGGTCTGCCGGAAGCCGATCTGGTCGTGGTGTCGGTGGCGGGAGCGATCGGGATCGCCCCGACGCAGATGGCGCTGGAAGCCGGCAAAGACATCGCGCTGGCGAGCAAAGAGGTCCTGGTGGCGGCGGGAGAGCCGACGATGGCCCTCGCGAAAGCGAAGGGTTCGGCGATTCTGCCCGTCGATAGCGAGCACTCGGCGATCTTTCAGTGCCTTCAGGGCGCGCCGGAGCGCAGCATCGAACGCATCCTGCTGACGGCGTCCGGCGGACCTTTCCGTACCGTGCCGCGGGAGGCGCTGGAGAACGTGACGCCGGAGCAGGCGCTGAAACACCCGATCTGGAGCATGGGCGGCCTGGTGACGATCAACTCCGCGACCCTGATGAACAAGGCGCTGGAAGTGATCGAGGCGAAGTGGCTGTTCGATGTACCCATCGAAGATGTCGAAGTGGTCGTCCATCCCCAATCGATCGTGCACAGCATGGTCCGCTTCGCGGACGGTTCGACCGTCGCCCAGTTGGGCCTGCCCGACATGCGCCTGCCGATCCAGTACGCGCTGGTCTATCCGGAGCGTGTGAATACCGGCTTGCCGCGCATGGAGTTGAGCGCCTACGCCAACCTCACCTTCGAGGCCCCGGACGAAGCCAAGTTCCCGGCCCTCGGTCTTGCCCGCCATGCCGTTCGCACGGGCGGCACCCTGCCCGCGGTGATGAATGCGGCGAATGAAGCTGCGGTCGGGCTGTTCTTAGAGCATAAGATCGCGTATCTGGAAATTATGCGTCGTGTGGAGCGCGCTATGAATCGACATAGCCCGGCTTCCCCGACGCTGCCGAATATACTGGAAGCCGATGTCTGGGCGCGACGGACCGTTACGGAAGACGGCCCGACGCTCTGATGCAAGTCAATCTCAAGGAGCCAATCCTCTCATGGATATGATACGAACTGCCGCCTATCTGTTGGCCGTGCTGAGCGTTCTGGTGATCGCGCACGAGTGGGGCCACTATATCGTGGCGAAACTCTGCAAAATGCGGGTAGACGATTTTTCGCTCTTCTTCGGACCCCGCCTTATCCACCTCGGCACGCGCAACGGCACGGAGTACAATATCCGCAGCGTGCCTCTGGGCGGCTTCGTCAAGATCGCAGGCATGGAGCCGGAAGACCTCACCAACGGCTCGATGACCCTGCGCGTCAACGGCAAAGGCGTCTTTCTGATCGGCCTTAACGAGGCCAGTGTGGCCGCCATCGATGCCGACCTGGTCTCTGAAACCGTGCGCTCCACCGTCGAGCAGGCGGTCAGCTCCGACGGTAAGCTCCTGGATCAGGGCCGGGAGGACCTCAACGATCTTCTCCTGACGACCGGGATCAACGCCGAAGAGCAGAAGTACATCCAGGCGGTACTCGATGCGGAGAACTACACTCCGGACCCGAATGGCTACAATCAGAAGCCGCTCTGGCAGCGGGCCGCCGTCATCTTCGCCGGCCCCTTTGTGAGCCTCGCCTTCGCCTATCTGATCTTCTGCGTCATGGGCTTTACGCTGGGGTTGCCCGACGATGTCACCCAGGATAACACCATCGAATCGATACGAGCGACGACATCCGGTAAGAGGCCTGCAGACGTTGCGGGACTGAAGCCGGGAGACAAGATCGTTCAGATCGACGACAAACCGATAAACGACGGCAAAAGTATGGTAGAGGCGATTCATGCAGGGCTGGGGAAATCGCTGAACGTCACCGTCCTACGCGGTAACGAGAGGCTGACAAAAGTCGTCACCCCGGACGCAGGACCGCTCGACGAAGAGGTCAACGGGAAGGTCGTGCATAGGATGGCCGGGTTTATCGGCATCGCACCGCACCTCAACTACCACTGGAAGCACTATACGCCCCTTGCGGCCATCAAACGAGGAACCGAGATCGTACAGACCCAGGTGATCATGACGTTCAAGGGCCTCTTCAGCAAACAGGTGAGCGAAAATGCCGGCGGCATTATCCGTATTGCCGGGCAGATCCATGAGGACAGCAAAGAGGGACCGCGTCAGGTGCTGCTGACCGCCGCGCTGTTGAGCCTCAGCCTCGGTATCTTCAACCTGTTCCCGATTCCGATCCTCGACGGCGGGCACCTGATGCTCTTAGCGTGGGAAGGATTGCGCCGCCGCAAGCTGTCGAGCAAAGAGGTCTACACCGCGCAACTCGTCGGTATCTCCATCATCGGCGTCCTCTTCGTTCTCGTCATGTACAACGACATCATGCATGTCTTCGTGCATCGCCGCTAACGCAAGGCCGCACCCACAACGGCGCTCAGATTTTCGACGCCGTTGTGGGTCATATATCTTTGTATCCCTTGGGTGATCGAGGCGCAAGCCGTCGGATGCACGAGCGTGGCGACCCCCACGGCGACCGCAGACGCCCCCGCCATCAAGAACTCCAGCGCATCATCCGCCGTCATAATCCCCCCGGAGCCGATAATCGGCACCGTCACGCACTGCGCGACACGCCATACCTGATAGAGCGCCAACGGTTTGATCGCCGGTCCCGACAGCCCCCCGACCACACCCGGCAACCGGAATCCACCCGCGCTCAGTCGCACCGCCACCCCCGGAAACGCCTGCGAGACCGCAATGCAGTCCGCCCCCGCCGCCTCCGCCACCTGCGCAGCCATCCCGATCTCCATTCCCACCGCCGGAAGTTTCGCAATCAACGATAACGCTGTCACACGCCGCACCGCTGCCACCGTCGCCGCCAGTTTCTCCAACTGCCTACTCTCGGAGAGAGGTGGTTCAGAACAACGCTCCACAAACAACCGATTGGCAGGCATAAGATTCAGTTCCAGGCCGGCCACCACACCCGTCTGCGTCAGTGCCTCCACAAGGCGTTCCCACTCCTCTCTATCTTCTCCCCAGACACTGACAACTATCGGATAGGGTCGGTCCCGCAACGCAGGCACGATCTCCTGCACAAAACTCTCCAGCCCAGCATTGGGCATACCGAGCGCGTGCAGGATCCCGCTATGCGCTTCGACCGTCCGCGGCATCGGATTTCCGGCCCGAGGGTCCACTGTCAGCGTCGGCGTAATCAGCGCCCCCAACTCTGCCGCGTCCGTCAGATCCGACACTTCATTGCCAAAGCCGAAGGTTCCCGACGCCGCCAGCACCGGCGTCCGCAGCACGAGTGAAGAAGTAAGTGAAGTCGTCATATCCATACCTGCCATTATACCTGCTCGGACTAAAAGCGAACTCGAGGAGAAAGGCCTCCTAGTCTACCATTGCACCCTTGTACAGAAGCAGGAAATAGCGAATACGACGATGAATTTAGCGCAGTCAAACTTTTGGCGGGTCTTTGGGGGAAGCGAACATGCAATTGTTGCCCATTGTTGGAATGGTGATGGCTCTGGCTCTCATCGCGGTTCTGCCCGTGGAGGGTCAGACGGCGCAGCCTGCGAAGAGTCAAGCGCCTCCACCGACTCCGGTTTACCAGCTCTATGTAAATGGGGCGCAGAGCACGCTGGACGCGGTGGTGAAGGAGTTGGCGAGTGCGGATGTGGTGTTTTTTGGGGAGCAGCACGATGATCGCAATGCGCACGCGCTGGAATTGGCGTTACTGGAGAGTCTCTATGCCCAGAATCCCCGTGTAATGCTTTCGCTGGAGATGTTTGAGCGGGATGTGCAGGGAGCACTGGATGAGTATCTGGAGGGCTATATTACCGAAACCCACTTTCTGCAATCGTCCCGTCCCTGGCCGAACTATAAGGACGACTATCGCCCGCTGATCGAGTTCTGCAAGGCCCACAAGCTGCCGGTCGTTGCCGCCAATGCGCCCCGGCGCTATGTCAATATCGTCAGTCGGAAGGGCCAGACGGCCTTGATGGAACTGCCGAAGACGTCCCGCGTCTACCTCGCGCCGCTGCCCTATTCGATGACGATTCCCCCGGAATACGATCGCCAATTGAATGAGATCTTCGGGGTCAATCACGATACGGCCGACAACAAGCCCGCGCCCACTCCTCAGCCGGGGATGCCGGACCCCGCCCTGCTGAAACAGGCGCAGGGCCTCTGGGACTCGACGATGGCCGACTCCATCGCCCGCGCCGCCCGCGCCCACAAGGGCCGGCAGATCCTTCAGGTCAATGGAGCGATGCACAGCGACAGCAGTTTCGGGATCGCCGCCAGACTGCACGCGCTCAACCCGCGCCTTCGTATCAAAATCGTCACCGTTCGCCCGGACGCCGCCTATCCGGCTCTCCCTTCGGGACTGCCGACCGGTCTGGCCGACATTATCGCCGTCACCCCCGCCCGCAAGTCGGAAACCCCCTGAGCAGGAGACATCGCGCGTGAGACCAATTAGAATCAAGCACACTCTCGGGCTGGCCGCTGCCGCCCTTCTCACTCTCGTCCACGGAGGCGCGCACGCGCAGGACCGACTACGGACGATGCCCGGCTACACCCAGTACCAGCAGGCCGCACAGCAGTTGAATGCCGCGATGGGCGCCTATTTCGGCAGTGGCGTCAGCGGCATCGTCTGGGGAGCGGACGGCAAGTCGGTAGGCTACACCAAAGGCGGCAAGAACTACCGTTACGATCTGAGCACGCATCAGACCGCAGAGGTCGATCAGCCGGTCAAGGGCACGGCCCAGCCGGGCGGTGGGCGCAGACGCGGCGGAGGCGGAGGAAACCTGGAGCGAGGCCGACAGTATGCGTCGGCGACCTCGCCGGACGGCAAACACAAAGCCTTCTACAAAGACAACAATATGTGGCTCAGCGATGGCGACGACTCCAATCCGATCCAGCTCACCACGGATGGCAGCAAGACGGCGCGCATCAAATATGGCACCGGAAGTTGGGTCTACGGCGAAGAGCTGGAGCAGCATACCGCCATGTGGTGGTCGCCGGATAATCGACACATCGCCTTCTACCGTTTCGATGAGAGCAAGGTCCCGGACTACTATCTCGCGGTGAACGCGCTTCAGACGCAGGACAAGCTGGACGTCGAAGCCTATCCGAAAGCGGGTGCGCCGAACCCGATCGCGGACATCGTCATCTACGACACCCAGACGAAGAAGAGCCTGACGATCGACGCGCGCGACGGGCAGCCGTTCGCCGATGCGACGGTCGGGCACTATCTTTATGGCGTCGAGTGGACCAAAGACGGCAGCCAGCTCCTGCTGCACCGCACCAACCGCAAGCAGGACATCATGGAGTTCGTCGCCGCCAATCCCGACACGGGCAAGTGTCGGGTCGTGGTGCGGGAGACGTGGCCGACCAGTTGGACGGAGAACCTGCCCACCATGCAGTTCCTGGAGGACGGCAAACGTTTCTTCTGGATCTCCGAGCGCACCGGCTTCCGCAACCTCTATCTCTACGATCTGAGCGGCAAACTGCTCTCCACACTCACCAATCACGCGTTCGAAGTCTCTTCGATCGCGCGCGTCGATGAGGCCGCCAACACGGTCTTCTACATGGCGCGCGATGGCGACAATCCCTATAAGTTCCAACTGCATCGCGTGAAGTTCGACGGCACCGGGGAGAAGCGCCTCACCGATCCCGCCTACATGCATCAGGTGCAGATCGCGCCGGACGAAAAGTATTTCGTCGATGTCGCGCAGTCTCATGATGTCGCGCCCATCACGCGTCTGGTCAGCGGCGAAGGCAAGGTCCTCGAAACCCTCGGCCAGGCTGACATGACGGCCCTCAAGGCGAAAGGTTTTCAGCCGGGTGAGACCTTCACCTACAAATCGGCGGACGGTAAGTTCAACTGCTACGGCGTGCTCCACAAACCCTCGAACTTCGACCCTACCAAGCGCTATCCGCTGCTGGTCGATGTCTATGCCGGGCCGGGAGTCGGTGTCGCCAATCGGGAGAGCTTCTCCCTGCCCAGCTCGCTGACCGAACTCGGCTTTCTGGTCGCGGAGTTCGATGGGCGTGGGCAGGAGGGCCAGGGCAAGGCGTTCAAAGATGCGCTCTATCGCCATCACGGCCTACCGGAGATCGACGATCAGGCGGAGGGCGTAAAGTTCCTGCGCCAGCGCCCGTACGTCGATGGGGCCAATGTCGGGATCTTCGGGACCTCCTACGGTGGCTACGCCTCCGCGATGGCGCTCCTGCGCTATCCCGACGTATTCCGCGCCGCCAGCGCCTCCTCCGCCGTCACCGACTGGCGCAACTACGACAGCGTCTACACCGAGCGCTTCATGGGAATGCCCGACGACAACAAAGAGGGCTACGCCTTCGGCTCCGCCATGACGCACGTCTCGAACATGAAGGGCCATCTGTTGCTCTACTACGGCACTGCCGACAACAACGTCCACCCCACCAACACCTACCAACTGATCCAGGCCCTCAGCCGCGCCGGAAAGTCCTACGACCTCCAGATCGGCCCCGATCAGGGACATACCCCCGTCAGCTTCAATCGTATGATGGAGTTCTTCATGGACCACCTCGTCCTGAACCCCGCCTCTTCCTCCAACAAATAGATTGCGTGGTACATAACTGCGGGGAAGGAGAGCGAATTCACGCTTTCCTTCCCCTCTCTTATTCAAGGCTTGAAGCGCGGAAGGGCAGGCTCTTTTGGTTTCGCCTTTACCTCAGTGATGGCATCAGTCTGTGGACGGGGAGGATCTCCAAATACCCGATAGTTCGATTTTGGCACCGCAACCGTTGCCGGACCATTCTCCGGGTTTTCGTCCACAATGTTACTGACCCCACTAAAGTGACTGAAAACATCGTGGGTGGCGATAACAAACAACCCGACGACCATCACAAAAACCCCGATGGCGATACGTCGATGAATCGTTCGTATCCTGCGACGCGCACCGAGAGATCCAGAGATCATTTTCTTCACCCTCCTTTTCGAGAATGCAGAGTCATTAGTTTCGGTCGAATAGCCCCAATCGTGCGACGATGGGGTGTCGCGACGCGAGGCTATCACGAGCGTTTGTTCCATTCGGCGTTGATGAACATGTTGAGGCCGGGATCGCGATAGATGCCATCTTCGGAGGGAGGCGCTTCGCTGGCGAGGAACTCCTCATTCATCGTCAGGCCCCACCCTGGTCCGGTGGGCAGGTTGAAATAGCCGTCCACGACCTCCGGGTATGGCGCGCCGCAGGTCTTGATCTGGGAATCGACGAAGTCGTTGAAGTGCTCCAGGATCTTGGCGTTGCGCAGGCCGACCAGCATGTGCAGCGTCGCGACCGTCGTGACGATGCCACCGACGTTGTGGGGCGCCGCCATAATCGAGTAGGTCTCGGCGGTGGAGCAGATCTTTTTCGTCTCCAGGAGGCCGCCGCACTGGTTCAGGTCGGGCTGAATGATGTGGGTGAGACGGTTCGCGAGCAGTTCACGATACTGTTGCGCGTGGTAGAGGCGCTCGCCGGTCGCGATCGGGATGTCGGTATGGTCCATGACATAGCGCAGCGCGGGCAGATCCTCCGGGCGGCACGGCTCTTCGATCCAGCCAGGATGGAACTTCTCGATCGCCCGCGCGATCTCGACCGCCTGATGCGGCGCGAAACGCCCATGCATCTCGATGAACATCTGCACCTCGTCGCCCACCACCCCGTAGACCGCCTCAATGATCGCGATCGACTTGTAGTACTCTTTGCGGGTCAGTTCCAGGTCGCCGTTGCCGAACGGATCGAACTTCAGGCCCTTGTAGCCCTTCGCCACGACCTTCTCCGCCGCCGCTGCAAAGGCTTCCGGGCTGCGCTCCCCCGTGTACCAGCCGTTCGCATACGCCGGGATCTTGTCGTGCACCTTGCCGCCGATCATCTGATAGACCGGAAGGTTGGCCTTCTTGCCGATGATATCCCAGCAGGCCATCTCTACCATCGCCAGACCGGTCATGACGACCTCGCCTGGAGAGCCGAAATCGAGCAGTGTAAAGCGTCGATAGAGCGCTTCGATATCGAAGACATCGTGCCCGACAAAGTGCCGCTTCGTGTCTTTTAGAAACTCCAGCACAGTGTGGGTCTTGCCCAGCACCCGCGCCTCCCCCACGCCCGTCAATCCCTCATCCGTCTCCAGAACGACATAGGTCAGGTTGCGCCAGGGCGTGCCGACGACATAGGTGCGATATCCGGTAATCTTCAAGGCTTGCATTCCTCACTTCTCGATGGGTTCACTGGCGCAGGGCGCGCTCTCCGTCTTACGCTCTTCGAAATCCGGTGGGGGAAGAAAGGTCTCGGTCGCAGGCTCCAGCGCCTCGACGCCTCGCGGATGCAGGCAGGGAAAGTCCTTCTCGACATAGTAACGAATGCCATCCGCACGATCCGCCGTGAAGTAGACGCCCTCCGCGGACGGCTCCAGCAGACGCGCCAGATCCGCAGGCGCCAGCGTGAGGCGCAGCGTATTGCCGTGCTGCGTCAGGATCGTCGCGGCGATCTCCGCTGCCGCCAACTCCGCACGCCATCCGCCTCCCGGCCCGAGCATCAATGTCGTCTCCACCGGGAGACGCTGCTCCACCTGTGCCAACTCCGACGGCGTAATCCGCAGCCGCAAGCTCTCTTCCGTCCAACGTACTTTCATGCTCTTCAGTTGCTCAAATGCCTTGATAATTCCTCCTCATTCGTCTGAACCGGGATTTATGGGATTAAAGGATGAACTATGATTTTCAGTCCGACAGTCATCCTCATCCTTCCTTAGTCGCACCTCCTGCATGGGATTACGATGATTCTCGGAATACAAGAGGATGATCAAGCAGGCAATCGCGCTGATCGTCTCATCGCGAAAATCGTGGTTCAAGACAAAGAGATGAGTGCCGGACTAGCAATCATAGTTAATCCCGAAATCTGCGTAATCCCGGTTCCGACAAAAGCGAAGCGGGTGGTGAAAAAATTCTGCAAAACCGCTTGTGCGAAGTTTCCGGTTGTGATATACTGGGCCGTAGTGAGAGTGCAGAGGCCAAATTCAGGCGATCACAACCGATTTTTCAGAATTAGAGGGCGGGTCCGGCCAGCAATCAGACTGCGGTGTTTCGCCGTGGCTGCCGTCAAGCCCGTTTCACATCACCGGACATCGATTCTACTCAGCGGTAGGGTACTACTAGTTGTTTCGCCTTCGGCGCTGAGCAGACGTAGTCCACACTATGTGAAACAACTAGTAGTACCCTACCGCCTACAGTGACCGACGCCGGTTCCCAGGTGGCTTAGTGGTCGGATGCGCCCTCTAATAAATTTTAACCGTGCGCGCCCTGTCTGCGCACGCGGCGGAGAACTCCTCCTATGGCCCGAAAAGAGACGATGGATCGTCCCCTGTTTGCACGGCTGCAAACACAGTTTCAGACAGCAGATCTCGATACGCTCCTTCACTCTCCTTCGGACGACCTGCTCACCTTCATTCGCAAAGCGCCGTTGATTTACGGTTTTTGGGGCGACTTCAAACGCCTCGTTAAAGCCGCGGAAAAGACGACGTCCTCCGAGGCGATCTCGGCTCTCCTGACCCGCCTGGATACAGTGGATCTGCCGCGACACTCCCCCTACCTTCCGGATTCGTCGCTGGAGGGGCAGTCCAACAGCGTGGGGCGCATGGCGTATGATGGCCAGTACGCGTATCTGGCGGTCGGCGACTGGCGTTCGGCCGGTGTGCATATCGTCGATATGTCGCTCCCGGCCGTCCCGACCGTCGTCAGCAAAATCAAGATTCAGGGTGTGACCGATATCGCGGTCAGCGGCACGAAGCTCCTGGTGCTGCAGGGGACCTCCTGGAATGTGCCGGGACGGCTCGCTTTTTACGACGTCACACATCCCTCCAATCCAAAACCTGAGGGCGGAGTCGATCTGCAGAACGGCGTTCGGATGGCAATTGTCGGATCGGTGATCGCAGTGATCACCGGGCAGTCCGGACGCTCCGGTCTCCAACTGATCGACGCCTCTCTTCCCGGTCAGCTGCGCCTTATGGGGCATGTCGCCATTCCGCAGCCGGTTGCCCTCCAGGTCGTGGGCGCCACCGCCTATATCGTGACCGAGGGCCGACAGAGCGGCAAGCTCGTCATGGTCGATATCTCTAATCCCTTGCAGCCGCGCAAAATTCAGGAAATCAGTATCCCTGCCTCACAGGATATTGTCGTACAGGGACGCCACGCCTATCTCGCCTGCTCCACAGGTCGATATCGTTCGGGAAATACGACGATGGGACTGGGAGTGATCGATCTGGACCCACCCGCTTTTGGCGGAGCCAAACGGGTCGCGCTACTGGCGCTGGGAAATCCTCAGCATCTGGCTGTCCAGGGACGCTACGCCTATGTGAGCCTGACACGCAGCAACTATAACGATAAGAATATGGGCGGACTGCGCATCGTCGATCTCGCGGATCCTGCCCGACCGCAGTTGGTCGGCAGTCTTCCGGCCGATGATGCCGGACATGTTACGGTTGCAGGGGACGTCGTCTGTATCGGCATCGACCACCATTGGAACAACCGCTTTCGGGCGCTGAATGTAGCCGATCCCACCCACCCGTTGCTGCTGGGTACGCCGCCAGGTCGAGAGACACTGGGCTATATGAAACGACGGGGCCGACGGCTGCTCCACTCGCTGGCTCTGCGGAATCCGGAGATCTATGTGCCGACTGCGGTGCAGATGCTCCTCGAAGCCGGGCAAGCGCAGGCGACGATCGATCCGCGGACGCAGTGGATCTCGCTCGACCTGCTCTACGGCGGCGGAACGCGCTATGAACAGAGCGCCCACGGCCGAGGAAGCTACGGCACACCGCGCCCTGGCCTTTCGCTGCGGACCCGTGAGGAGCGCTTCCCGGAACTCTGGGACCGCAATCCGGAGCTGGCCCTGCCGCTCTTTACCACACCGAAGCTGCCCTGGCAGACCTGGGAGACCGCCTGTAAGATTCTCCTCGGCACACAGACTGCCTTGCCTGCGCTGAACGACCGGATGCTGGCGCAGTTCCTGGCCACTCCCTCCCCATTGCTGCGCGCGGTCGCGGGCCGTCAGATCGCGGCGACTCTGGCAGCAGGTCGAAGCGTCGCCGCAGATGTGGCCGCGGATGCCTATCTCGGCGGAACGCATCGCAGACGCGTGGCGATTGAGCAGTATCTCGGCCAACAGCAGGGGGATGCGAAGTGGTCCACCGCATTTGCCACCCGGCTCTTTCAGATCGCGAGCGATGGCGTCACCGGGCCTCAGCTTACGCGCAAGGCGGCCCTCGCGTTTGCGCTTCTGATCTCCCGTTTTCCCACTCTGTTCAGCCGTGATCTCAAGTCGCAGACGGTCATCGCGCTCTACAACACCGGGCGTGCCGACTTCGTGACCTGGGCGCTGGAGGCGTTTCGACACCTTCTGCCAGGACAACTGCCGGAATGGCTCACGATCCTCGAAGCGCTGCCTGCGCAACCACGTGAGGCCGCGGTGCAGGCGATTCTGGCCGGAATGGCGAGCAAGGATGTCCTTCCGAGAGCGGTCGAAGAGCTGGTCCGGCATGAGAATGCCTGGGTCCGACAGATCGGTTGGCGGGTCCTGGCCCACAGTCAAACCTCGCTGGCTCCGATCTCGTCCGCATGGTCCAGCCTTCTCAATTCCAATGAAGCGACACCGGCGCTCTTGACCGCGCTTGAATCGCCCGACGCTCTCGCGCTCTTCCGTCGGTGTAATTTCGACAGCAATCAGATGGCCGCTCTCCTGAAGGCGCATCCGTTCCTGATTCCTCTGTTCCCGATGTCGGCTCTGGAGAAGGTCGTTGCCGTGCTCCCGCCCGAGGCAGTGCTCCAACTGGTCGCGGAGGCGACGGAGCACCAGTGGACGGAGCTTCAGGTCGCGATCCTGCTCGGGCCGATGTTGCCGCAGAATCGGTCCGCCTTCTGGCAGGAGGCGTTCGCCTCCATCGGCGCAACAGGCAGCGCGAACCTGATTGCCCGGCTGTTGAACGATCCGAAACTGCAGGCGGCGTTCCTGCAACTGCCCGACATCTCCGCCTATCTCAAGAGCGCGAATCCGGTCTTCGGTCCCCTGCTCGGTCAGTGGATCGCGGCGCACACCGACCTGCTGCGCCGCGATTCGCCGGAACTGCTGCAGATCGCGACCCATCCCCTCCCGGAGATCCGCAATGTCGGCATGAACCGGGTGCGGGAACTCGGGATGAGCCTGCCCTTCGCCCTGCGCCTGCTCGAATCGGAGTTACCGCCTTCGGTCGCACTCGGCAAGACCTTCTTTGAAGAGATCGACGCGGGCGACAGCCAGCGAACGGAGGCGATCACAGCGCTCTGCGACAGCCCGAAACCGAGTGTCCGCGCCTATGGACGAGAGTTCCTCACGACGCGCCCGGAGATGCTGACGGATAACGACGTGCTGGAACGCCTGAGCGAAAATCCCGATCCCGCCACTCAGGCCTTTGTCGCCGAGAAACTGCTCACGCAGGCGGCGACATCAGATCAGACGGTCGCCTTCGATCGCACCGTGATGCGCGCTCGCGACAAAGGCCGCCGCGCCAAGGAACTGGTCAAGACTCGCCTTGATGCGCAGCCCACCCCGGACATCGCGCTGCTGCTGGAGATGGCGCGCAGCCGCACTCCCCGCGATGCCGACTGGGCGCTGAGCCAACTGGCGAAACTGGCTTTAGACGGGGTAGAGATCCCCGGCTTCACTCTCGACGGCGTGGCTGGAGGTTAACGATGGAGATCACACAGAACTATGCGCGCCCCGGCAATGCCACCGCGAAACCCGATGGAATGCACCTCGATATGCCTGCCGAGATGGCACGGCCGGGCGTCCATCTAAACGCGATGGTCAAGGACAGTCTGGCGTATGCACGCGTCATGCTCGCGCTGTACGAGGTCGTCACCGGTGACCTGCGCGCCAAGCCGAAGGACCATACGGCCTATCAGAACTGGGTGGCGCAGCGCTATCTTGAAGAGCTGGACGTCGAGATCCGCGATCGAGCCGCGAAGGCTCCCGCTCTGACCGCGCGCCGGAGCGCTCTCGCGGCGCAGGTGAAAGCGCTGACCGACCAGGCGCGGCCTCTGGAGAATCTCGCCTATGGCGGCGTCTTCTACGCTCAGAAACGCAAGTATTTCGACTGGCTCTATAAGCACGATATGGACGCCTGGTACGTGCTGGACCCCGTCGTAAGCGTCCACCCGGATGTCGTGCTGTTCGAGGTATTTTCGCAGGACGAATCGAGTTACGGACGCGTCTCCGTCCCGACGGAGAGTCTCGACATCTTCGGGGAGAGACAGTTCGGCACCACCAACATCGACTATAGCCGCGCGCTCGCCGATGAGATCCGGCGTATCCGCAGCTATCGGCCCGCATTCCTGGAGATCGGCGCGGAAGGCGTCAGCGTTGCGACCGGCGCGGGTTCGGTGATCGAGAAGAAGATCGACCTGCCGCCCACGTGGGTCCGCGGCTTTCTGCAGGTGCAGTCGGCCTCCGCCTTCGGCGCAGTCGATCTGGAGCTGAGCGCGGCGACGCTGGCAGAGGTGCTCTCCGTGCTGCGCCGTAATAAAGAGAAGGTGAGTCCGCGCTCCCTGCGCTTCGGCATCGCGCCCGGTGAGAAACCGACGATCACGATCGAACCCTGGAATATCGTCATTCAGGAGACGGAGCATGTCTACACGGGCGAGTATCGCGGCGAGATCCGTCTGTGGGGGCGGAGGCGACTGCTCGTCGTCGAGGATCTGCTGCCACACGCCGATAAGGTGCAGGTGCGCCTTCTGGGCGCAGGCATGCCCTCCTACTGGACGATCTTTCAGAAGGGAATGCGCTTCGATCTCGGCCTCTCCGGCTGGACCAAGAACGACTGGGCGCAGGCTGCGCGCTTCGACCTGTTGGCGGCGACGGCGGACTCCACGCCGGAACAGATCGAACGAGCGGAAAACATCCTGGCGGAGTATCTGACCCAGACACCGGCGCAACTGGCGCAGAGGATGAACATCGGGCAGGATGCTGCGACGAATGTCTTACAGAAGTGCTGCGGGCGTGGCCAGGCGATGTACGACCATGTGACAGGCGCCTACCGCTGGCGTCCGATGCTCCCGGCACCGGTCCAACTCCCGGCGACGGAGCAGGACGGGCGGATGGTACAGGCCAAACGCATTCTCGATTCCAAAGGCGTCACCTGGGAGAGCAGTCCCTCCGCCCCCTCCCGTCCCGAGAGAATTCGGTGCGAGGCGAAGGTGAGGCAGGATGCGCGGGGCCGTAAAGAGCAGCACGTCGAACTGGAGATCGATGCCGACGGGCGCGTGCAGTATGCGGAGTGCGACTGCTCCTTCTTCCGGCGCGACAAACTGCGCAAGGGTCCCTGCCCGCATATCATCGCGGCCAGCGTCATGGTCGCGGAGCAGGTCGCCAAGCAGGCGGCGCAGCAACAGGTCCAGCCTGCCGCCATTGCAGTCGATCCCACCCAGTTCGCCGGCAAGATCTTTGTCTTCACCGGAGCGCTGACGCTCTTCACCCGCGAACAGGCTGAGGGACTGGTGCAGGCGCGAGGCGGCACCGCCTCGGGCAGCGTGAGCAAAAACACGACCTATCTGGTTGCGGGGGATAAGGCGGGCAGCAAACTCGCGAAGGCACAGCAGTTGGGCGTTACGGTTTTGACGGAAGTGCAATTCCAGGAGATGCTGGAGGGCAAGCGATGAGCGACGAACCGACGACGTCGAGTCAGCCCAACTGGCGTGCCCGGATGCAGGAGATCGGCAAAGCCGAGTTCATTCGCGAAGAGATGGAGCGCCTGGGCTACTGGCCTCCGGAAGCAGGCGTGGAGCAGACCGCGCAAGAGGCCGAGGCGAAGCTGCAGACCCTCTACGCCCAACTCCGTCCCTTGCAGTCGGAGCTGCGCGAGATCGACAAAGACCTTCGCCTCAGCGGCAACATGGCGCAGTTGCTGCTGGAAGTGCGCAAGAACCGCATCCAGCGGGTGCGGATGGCACGCGCTCAGCGCAAAGAGCAGCAGCAGGCCGACAACGAACGTCGCCGCGATGCCGACAAGATCCGCCGCAAGACCACCCTGCCCTTTCTCGGCAATGGCGTCTCCGCCGGACTGCGCTATGAAGAAGGCAAGCCCGGCAAGCTGGCAGAGGCCCAACTGCCGGTTCTGGAGACCGCGGAAGCGCTGGCGGCCGCCATCGGCATCACCCCGCAGAACCTCGCCTGGCTCACCTACCATCGCGGCGCGGCCACGGTCGATCACTACTCCCGGTTCACGATTCCCAAGCGCAGCGGGGGCACGCGCACGATCTCGTCCCCGAAGCGGCAGTTACGCGTCGCGCAGAACTGGGTCCTGGCGGAGATCCTGAATAAGGTCGCCGTGCACGACGCCGCAATGGCATTCCGGCCCGGTCGGTCCATTCTCGACAACGCGAAACAGCATACCGCGAAAGCCGTCGTCGTGCGCCTGGACCTGAAGGATTTCTTCCCTTCGATCCGCATCCGTCGCGTCCGCGGCCTCTTCGAGAGCTTCGGCTACAACCAGGGAGTCGCAACGTTGCTGGCGCTGCTCACCACCGAGAGTCCACGTGTCGCCGCAACACTAGACGGCGAGAAGCGGTTTATCGCGCTGGGCGCGCGATCGCTTCCCCAGGGGGCCTGTACGTCGCCCGCGCTCACCAACATCCTGTGTCGCCGCCTGGACGCCCGCCTGACCGGTCTGGCCGCGGCCTTCGGCTTCACCTACACCCGCTACGCCGACGACCTGGTATTTTCGCACGCAGATCTCAACGCCCCGGTCGGCCCTCTGCTCGGCCTGGTCCGGACGATCGTTACCGCCGAGGGCTACATTGTCAACGACGAGAAGACCCGAGTCATGCGCCCACAGCACCGACAGGCGGTCACCGGTGTCGTCGTCAACGAGACTCCCAGCGTCTCCCGTCAGGACATCCGGCGCTTCCGCTCCATCCTGCACCACTGCGAAACCGACGGCTTCCAGACCGTCTCCGAGCGGCTCGGCAAGAACGTGCTGCTCTACGCCGCCGGCTATCTCTCGTTCCTGCACATGATCAACCCGGAACAGGCCCGCCGCTTCCAGGACCGCCACCCCTGGCTCTCCAAATTCGAAAAGCCCTGACCGCTTCGGTTTCGTCCTTACGCAGCGATTGCCGGCTTTCCCGCTCCCCGCAGTTCGATCTGGCCGTCATTTATCCGCACTTCGTACTTCGGCTGCGGATAGGTGGCCGGACCTTCCTGCACGGTGCCGTCTTCGAGTGCAAAACAGGAGCCGTGCCACGGACACCGGATGCCGTTGCCTTCAACCTTGCCTTCCGCCAACGGACCGCCCAGATGCGAGCAGGTATTTTGCAGGGCAAAGATCTTCCCATTCTGCCGCACGAGGACGACTTTGACGCCTCCGGCCTCCACTAACTGAGGCATGTTCTCCGCCAGATCCTCCTCGCGCATCACCGGCACAAAACTGTCCGCCAGCGGAGTACGGTCGGCATGGTCCACCCCGACTTTCTCCGAATAGACCAGTTCCCCACCCAGAAAGCCTGCCACATTGGAGACGGCAAATCCCAGCCAGCCACATACGCGCGCCGCGTCCCGCTCGCGCCGCTTGCGCAGCACCCAGGAGGCGACATAGAGGCCCGTCGCCGTTAAATTCAGCATTCCGTGAACAATCCCGATACGGCGTGCCTTGCCGTCTGTCTTATGCCAGTCCGTCAATCCGGAAACTGCCGAGGCTGCCGCTCCCACCAGCCCAATGCCGACCGCCGCGTCCGCCGCCCTGGCAAAATGATCGTTACCCTGGACCGCGTCACTGACATCCAGTACAGCCGCCACCGTCCACGCCCCCAGAGGCACCGCCACGATGGCCGGATGCAAGGCGTGCCCGAGCCAGGTTCCATGCAGAAAATTCTCCGCCTTCGTTCCGACCACACCGCCCGCGCTGAAAACTCCCTCCACCCCCTTCTGAAGTCCCGTCTCGATCGGCTCCAGCCACTCCTGCTCCCCAATCTTATTCGTGATCACCTCGGAATTCATCGTCGTTTTCTCCTGCCGCCATTTACTCCTCCTGTGCACTCCGGAGGGCATCCTGGCGACAGGACGATTGCGGACGGAACGAGGTTTCCGGAATTGTCTGAACCACGATTTTCGCGATCAGATCTCATGAACTTCGTTCACCACCCCACATGAAAATGCCGGGTTGCTCATGTAGACGAACGACGAGTTCTAAAGGCAATTTTCATATCAGACGATGAACACGACTATCCGACTAGCCATCATCCCTTCGGCGGATCGCCCTGTTGTCTCAAACAAAGGGACGAAAAGGCAAGCCGACGGACAGGCAAAAATCGTGCTAATCGATTAATCGATTAATCGCGAAAATCGTGGTTCAGACAAGCCCGAACCGCGGGAAGAGCAGGGATTGGATCTCTTCAACGGACTGGGCCGCAAATGCCTCCGCCAGTTTGGCTTCGCGGGCAGAGACAGAGACGGTGTCGTGGTCGCGTAAGGTGGGGATCTCGTCGCGATAGCGATAGGAGGCAGGGACATTGTCGTCGACGTCGATTCCGGCCAGGGTGGTCACGGCGAGGGTCCACATCCGGGTGACAGTAGTGAGATTGTAGCCGCCTCCTCCTACCGCGACGATCGGCTTGCCGAGCGCCTGAACATCCTTGATCGCCTCCAGCCAGCCCTGCGCGGTCAGGCAGAGATGCGCCAGCGGATCGCGCACATGCGTGTCGGTCCCCATCTGAAGCACGATGGCTTCGGGGTCGAAGGCGCGCAGGATCGGCAGCGCCGCCGCTCTCCAGGCGTCAATCCAGGTCTGATCTTCGGTGTACGGCGCAAAGGGAAGGTTGACCGCGTAACCTTCGCCTGCTCCTACACCGATCTCGTCGGTGTAGCCGGTGCCGGGGAAGAGCGTACGCCCGGTCTCGTGGAGTGAGATCGTCAGGACGGAAGGGTCGTCGAAGAAAAGCTCCTGGACGCCATCGCCATGGTGCACATCGATATCGACATAGGCGACACGCTCGAAGCGCCGGCGCAGGTGATGCAGGGCGACCGCGCAGTCGTTCAGCACACAGAATCCGGCGGCTCGGGCGTAGTGGGCGTGATGCAGCCCGCCGGAGATATTGAACGCGACCTGCCCTCCGCCGGCTCCCTCGACAATGGCCTGCGCCGCTTGCGCCGAAGCGCCGGTATAGAGCAGCGAGGAGCCGTAGATCTCCGGGAAGTAGGGCACATCCCCGGTGCCCACCCCATAACGCCGCGCCTGCGGAATCATCCCGTCGCGATCCATTTGGCTTAAGGCTTCCAGATAGTCGATGCTGTGCGTCTGCGCCACCTCCGCCTCGTCGGCGTGCTGAGGCTCGACGACTTCGAGGGCGGTGTCGAAGACGTCGTAAGCATCGAGCAGTTGATAGGTCATTCCGAGTCGGCGTGGTTTTAGCGGGTGCTGCGGGCCGAAGTTGTATCCGGCAAAAGAATCCGTATAAAAGAACAGCGGACGAGCCATCGGAGTGATATCTCCTTCCTGTGATAAAATAAGGGAACAGACTTTGGGTGCTGCACGTCACTTACAATGACAGTGCAATGGAGTGGAAGCAGACAGTTCTTCCTTCTCCGGATCACGATTTCAAAACACTCAATAAGACTATCGTCTCCCATTGCTGCCCCTGGACGGGAAGTGCGAGGGAGACTGAGGAGATATAAAATGAACATCCTATTCTGGATCATCGTCGGCGTTATCGCCGGTTTCCTGGCGAAAGTGGTTGTCCCGGGCGAAGGCCCCGGCGGTGTCCTCGGCGACCTGGTCGTCGGTGTCCTGGGCGCGCTTATCGGAGGCTTCGTCTCCGGAATGCTCGGCCTCACCTTCGGCGGGATGCTGGGAACGATCCTGATGGCGTTCCTCGGCGCGGTCATTCTGCTCTTCATTCTGCGGGCAGTCACCGGTCGCCGCAACGTCGCTTGACGAAATAGTCGTCGCTGGATCGGTTTCTGAAACCATCTGCCGACGTAGGGCGTATTACAGGAAGAAGGGATGTAGTCTTCTGGAGAGTTCCCTTCTTCCATTTGACGCGAAGGTTGCATAATTTCATAGCGCTCACCCTACGGCGTGGCAGGATCTCCTCTGCGCCCCATAACTGAATAACGAAAATTGAACAGAGACAACCCGATAACGACAACCGCATAGCGCTTAAAACTGAATACGGCCTGCACCGCACGGCGTTCCCGAGGGGAACCTTGCAGCATCTACCGTGCCATAACCGCATATAGACAACATCGCGATTCACGTTCCAGAACATAGGTGGGGCGGAGCTTTTGGCTCCGCCCCATCGCAGTTTTAAGCGGTCCATTCCCACGCGGCGCGCCGTCAAGAAATCCGGTGCCCGCCAAGCCCAATCTACTCGTAGCGCAAGAGGGCTTCGATCTCATACTTGCCGAGAGTCTTGCGTCCATCCAGAAAAGCGAGTTCCACCAGAAAACCGAACCCGACGACTTCCGCGCCCAGGCGCTCAACGAGACGCGCCGCCGCCGCCGCCGTACCGCCGGTCGCGAGCAGGTCGTCGATAATGATCACCTTCTGGCCGGGATGCAGTGAATCCGAGTGGATCTCGACCGTGTTGGTGCCGTACTCCAGCGCATACTCCTCGGTAAGGGTGCTGCTGGGCAGTTTGCCGAGTTTGCGCAGGGGCACGAAACCGACCTCAAGCGCCATCGCGACCGGCACGCCGAATATGAACCCTCGCGCCTCGATCCCCACCACCGCATCGACCTTTTTGGCCTTCGCCCATGCCGCCAGCTTCTCGGTCACCTCTTTCAGCGCCTCGTAGTCCTGCACGACCGGAGTAATATCTTTGAACAGAATCCCGGGTTTGGGGAAATCCGGCACATCACGGATCAGGCTCTCGGCCTTCAGTTTACTCATCCTCACTCCTCCCGACTAGTTCTGTCGCATCCTCGCGCCGCAGGTATTGTACCCGATTCAGGGTTTTGAAATCGGCGTGTGAACGGGTACAGTGAAGGGAGCAACGTGAGGTTCGACAAAAGGAGGCGAAGGCATATGAAACGGCGGCAACTGCCCGGAATGAACCGGGAGGTTTCGGAACTCTGTTTTGGAATGGGCGGATTTGGCACGACGACCCGTGGAGAGGCTACCGACCGCCTCGTGGCGACGTATCTGGAGGCCGGAGGCGACTTCTTCGATACCGCTCACTGCTATCTCTTCTGGGAAGAGAACGGCGAAGGGGCCAGCGAGCGCGAACTGGGCGCCTGCCTGCGTCGCCTCGGCGTGCGGGATAGCGTCGTCGTCGCGAGCAAAGGCGGTCATCCGGATGGCGGCGAATCCTACCGCCGCCCGGACGACTATCTCTCCCCCAGGACACTGACCTCCGACATCGACGAGAGTCTGGAGCGCCTGGGCGATGCGCACATCGACCTCTACTACCTGCATCGCGACGATCCCCGCATGTCCGTCGAGGAGATCATCGACTTCCTGAACGGCGAAATCGCCCGCGGCCGGATCGGGGCGTTGGGAGCGAGCAACTGGTCGGTACAGCGCATCGCCCAGGCGAATGCCTATGCGGCGCGGAAGGGCCTGCACGGCTTCGTCGCGTCTTCGGTCATGTGCAGCCTGGCCGATCCGGACTGGAAAATGACTCCTGAACCCACTATGCGCTACGTCACCACCGACGAAGAGAGCTGGCACACCGTAACACAACTGCCCCTCGTCGCCTACTCCGCCACCGGCACCGGCTACTTCGCCCGCACGCCCGACACCACCCAACTATCCACCAATCCCGCCAACGAAGCCCGCCGCGAACGCGCCCGCTCCCTGGGCACCGAACTCGGCTGCACGCCCACGCAGATCGCTCTCGCCTGGCTGCTGCATCAGCCCTACCCCATTCTCCCGCTCTTCTGCACCACCAAGCCCGCTCACCTCGCCGAAATCCTCGGCGCCGCCGACATCCCTTTGACACCCGAACAGGTACACTGGCTCCGCCATGGCTAATGCCGCTGCCATAAAAGTTAATCCTGTAATCCTGTCGAAGAGAAATGCCTTTAGACAGGATTACAGGATTTACAGGATTAGGAACGTGCCCCAGGGAATTCCCGCTCGTGTTGAGTTGGGTCAGCTAACTTCCTCCGAAGGGATCGTTGGGGTGGATGCGGGAGAAGCGATCAGGGCTTTGTCGTCTACGATGGAGCCGCGTTTGCTGAAGAGGACCGCTCCGATGAGACAGATGCCCGAGATGCTGACGATGAGGATCCTCGCCGTGAGGGTGATGTTCTGGATCACGATACCGGCGATCAGGATTCCGGTAAGATTCATCACCTTGATGAGCGGATTCAGCGCCGGACCCGCCGTGTCTTTGAAGGGGTCGCCTACCGTGTCACAGACGATCGAGGCCGTGTGGTTATCGGTGCCCTTGCCGCCGAAGAGGCCGTCTTCGATCTTCTTCTTCGCGTTATCCCAGGCTCCGCCGGAGTTGGAGAGCATAACGGCGAGCAGCTGCCCACTGGCGATCGCACCGGCCAGATAGCCGCCGAGCGCAGCAGCGCCGACGTCCGGCTGACGGAAGCCCAGACCGAATCCGACCAGGATCGGAAGCCCGATCGCGAGAATTCCCGGTGCGAGCAGCTCTTTCTGCGCCGCCGCTGTCACGAGAGCGACGCACCGGGCATAGTCCGGCTTGCTTGTGCCCAGCATGATGCCGGGATCGTTGCGGAACTGCGAGCGCACCTCTTCGATCAGTTGGGAGGCGGCGCGCCCCACGGCATTGATCGCGAAGGCGGAGAAGAGGAACGGGGCGGCAGCCCCGATCAACAGCCCGACAAAGACCTCCGGCACATCGAGCGGAATCCCGAAGATACGTCCCGCCTGCAGCTGCTGCGCCCAGGCCGACGGGTCCGTCGGCGGAAGCAGGTGGGCATCGGTCATAAACGAACGGAACATCGCTACAGCGGCGATGACGGCGGTGGCGATGGCGAAACCTTTCGTCAGCGCCTTGGTGGTGTTGCCGACCGCATCCAGTCGCCCGATAATGCGTTCGCTGGAGATTCCGCCGGCGGTCATATCCTTGCCTGCTTCTCGATCCTCCTCCAACACCTTCGACATCTCGAAGATGCCGTTGGCGTTGTCGGTGATCGGGCCGAATGTGTCCATCGCCAGAATGTAGCCTGTCGTCGTCAGAAGTCCCAGGCCGGAGAGCGCGGTGCCGTAGGCGGCCAGCAGGACATTGCCGTTGAAGATCCAGAGCGACGCCATCAACGCGGTTACGATCGCGCACACACTCCAGACGGAACTCTCCAGCCCGAACGAGAAGCCTGAGATGATCATCGTGGCGGCCCCGGTACGGGAGTGGTGGGCGATCTCCGTGACAGGTTTCTTCGATGTAGACGTGAAGTGCTCCGTCAGCCAGCCGATCACGACGGCGAGCACGATACCGGAGAAGGTACAGAGAAAAAACTGCCACCACTGGGCGACCGTATTTCCAGTCGGCGTTGGTATTTCGATTCCCTTGCCGAAAAAGAGGTAGGCGCCGATGCCAAAGAAAACCGTCGCGAGCAGGGCGGCGATACGGAAGCCGAAGTTGATCGGCTGCATCGGGTCCATGCTCTCGCGATCTTCGCCTTTGACCACCAGGACGCCGAGGATCGACGCGACCACACCGACCGCGCAGACGATCAGGGGATACATGATCAGATGCAGCGAACTGCTCACCAGATTCGCTGCGGTCTCGCCTTTGACGAAGGGGATGATCGCCGCGCCGAGAATGATCGCCGCCACCACGGTCACCACATAGCTCTCGAAGACGTCCGCGGCCATTCCGGCGCAGTCTCCGACGTGATCGCCGACGTTATCGGCGATCGTGGCAGGGTTGCGCGGGTCGTCCTCGGGGATGCCCGATTCGACCTTTCCAACCAGATCCGCACCGACGTCCGCCGCCTTGGTGAAGATCCCGCCTCCGACACGCATAAAGAGCGCGGCCAGGGATCCTCCGAAACCGAAGCCGACCAGGATCAGCATCGCCCTCTCCCGATAGACCAGGAACACGGCGCAGGCTCCGATCAGGCCTAACCCGACCGTCAGCATGCCGGAGACGGCTCCCGCGCGAAAGGCTGTCTCCAACGCGCCCTTAAACGTCGTACGCGCCTTTTCGGCCGTGCGTTGGTTGGCGAGGGTCGCCATCCCCATTCCGACATACCCTGCCGCATAAGACAATCCGACCCCGATCACAAAGAAGAGCGCGACTCCGGCCGCCTCGCTGACGCCATAGCCCAGTTGCGATTGGCCTCGATACAGGAAGAAGAGGCCCACCGCGATGATCGCGACCAGCACCGACATGGTCCGCACCTGCTGTTTCAGGTAGGCCAGGGCACCGTCCCGAATCGCCTGTCCCACCTCCTGCATTTTGGCTGTACCAGGACTCTGCTTTGCAACGGACCGGTACCAGACCGCCCCCACGATCAGGGAAAGTACTCCAGCCGCCATCACGACCAGGATCAGATTGATCTCGCTCTGCCCGAAAGGCGGAAGCGCCGCTCCCTCCGCATGTGCAGGCTGTGCCAGCGCCAGCAACAGACCGCTTAAGATTGCCGTGATCGGAAGCATCGCTCCCCGCACTACCCCACCGGACAACGTGTCGAGCCTATATCCCGATCTTGCCTTCATCATTAAAACCGCCCTTCCAGATGACCTCGCTATTTCATTCTGACACTGCTTGCTCGACATAGTGCACGCAATATCAGAATTATATGCTGTCTTGGTCTCTCTGTCAAGTGCTCGAAAGATATAGGGGTCGCTGAATCTGGAGATAGAGGGCTATTCGTGGCGAAGGGCTTCGATGGGACTCAGACGGGAGGCGCGAACCGCAGGGGTAACTCCGAACACCATACCGACTACCGTGCAGACCCCCAACGCCAGGATTACCAGAGGCAGCGTGAGCACCGGAGTGAGCAGGGAGATATGCGCGATGAGGACGCAGACACCGCTGGAGAGCACGAGGCCGACCCCGCCGCCCAACAGGGAGACCGTCATCGATTCGACCAGAAACTGCACGAAGATGTCGCTGCGCCGGGCGCCGACGGTCTTGCGAATGCCGATCTCGCGCGTCCGTTCGGTCACCGTGACGAGCATGATGTTCATAATGCCGATGCCCGCCACAAACAGGGAGATGGCCGCGAGGAGCACGAGCAACTGCTCCGCCAACTGCAGGATGCGGATGACGAGCGCCAGCCCCCGCTTTTGCGTGATGATGCCGAAATCCTCTTTGCCGTGATGCAGGTCCATGAGCGTTTTGGTCATGGCATCGATCATCTTTTCGGCGGGATGTTTATAGTCGGTCTGAAGCGCGATTCGATTGACCTGGCAGCCCGGAATCTCGGCACGCGCCGTGTCGATAGGGACATAGACCAGCGTATTGAGGCCCATCATCGTCGCGCCGAGCGAGCCGTCGCCGTTCGGCCTGTTGAGGACCCCGATCACTTTCCAGTCGTGATTCTGAATACGCACCATTTTGCCGAGCGCCGGACCGGTTCCAAACAGCTCCTGACGGGGTTTCGATGCCAGAAGGCAGACAAAGCGTTCGTTATCCTCGAAATAGCGGCCCTCCGCCATCGGCGTCGGGTTCATGACGACCCCTGCCTTGTTGGTGCCTACCACGAAGGGATTGGAGGTTTTGGTCTTACCGTCCGCGATATAATCGACTTCGCCCGATACGATCGCCACCGGAGAGATCTTCTCTACTCCGGGAACCTGCCCCAGTTTCTGAACGTCGTCTTCGGTAAGAGAGGAGATTCCGATGAGTGACGCCGGGTTCGGCTGACCATTCTCGTCCAGCTTGCTGGGTACGATCAACACCAGATTGGCGCCCAAGCCTTCGACCTGTTTCCCGAGTTCGGCTTTCACGCCCTGGAGCACCGCGACGATGGTCACGATCGCCATGACGCCGACGATAATGCCGGACATCGTCAGCGCAGAGCGCAGCGGATTGAGCCGCAGGGAACGAAACGCGCTCAGCACATTTTCGGAAACGGCCGTAGCGAGCCGGCGAACCGGATCCGGTTTTAGAGAACGCAAATGAGAATCCATAGACATAGTGAATTAAGAGTACCTCATTAACGCAAAGGAGAAGTAGCCTCATGTCGGAAGATAC
>Ga0070658_10000561_pt1 | contig 32242 bp, 27 predicted proteins | sample KBSC13metaG_FD_64664 | JGI IMG/M metagenome (GOLD analysis project Ga0070658, IMG submission 64664) | Corn rhizosphere microbial communities from Kellogg Biological Station, Michigan, USA - KBS C1-3 metaG | ecosystem: Host-associated > Plants > Roots > Rhizosphere > Soil ... | reverse complement strand
GTTCGCCAGCCAGCGGTTGCGTTCGTTGTCGTCGAACACGGGGTTGGTCATCGTGATCGAGCTGACATTGGCGATCCCCATCACCTTGTCGATGTAATCGCTCGGCTTCTGGGCGGCGAAGAACTTGCGGTAGCCGTCGAGGCTCTTCTCGTTCGGATCGAGCCCCAGCTTCTGCAGCGTCGTCAGCACGCCGCGGCAGGCTTCGCTCAGCGGCGTGCGCTCGACGAACAACTGCTTCCAGATGTGATCGGCCTGCGCCTGCTTCGGCATCTTCCAGAACTGTTCGTACGGCAGCGTCGTCGCCGGCACCAGGCGGTAGACCTCGGCGACGAGGTAGTGGTACGTCACCAGTTCGTCCACGCCCCACAGCATCAGGCCCGTCGGATCGACCGCCCCGCCACTCCCCGCCACCGGCGTGCCGAAGCTGGACGGGTACAGGTGCGTGTGCATGTCGAGTACCGGCTCGGCCCATAGCAAGCGGTCAACGGTGGCTTTCAAATCCTCTGAGCGAAGTGGTTCGGCTTGCATGATGTCCTTCACGATTTAGCGAATGAGCCCGTCATTCACGGGGGCGGCAAACGTACAGGATCGGAGCCTCTGCGGACAATTGCAATTCTCGCAATTCCCCCGCCGTTTTTGGCAATGCGGCCGCCGTGATTACCGCAGAAGCTTTGCTAAGGTGAGGCCGATGCCCTCGCTCCACTCGGTCGATTTAACCCATCGCCCTTCGACGCCGAGCGTCACGCGCTTTACCTTTGGGACAGCAAAAAACCCGGCAGGTATGGAAATCGCGGCCGACGGTGTCAGCTTGCTGGAAAGTGAAGAGCGGGTCACGCCGGTGATGGGGGAGATCCATTACGCGCGTTTGCCACGGGCCGAGTGGCGCGACGCGCTGCTGAAGATGAAGGCTGGCGGGATCGACGTTGTGGCGACCTATGTTTTCTGGATCCACCACGAAGAGGCCGAAGGTCAGTGGGATTGGTCGGCCGATCGGGATCTAAGCGCGTTCGTCACCCTCTGCGGCGCGCTGGGCCTGAAGTGCGTGATCCGCATCGGCCCGTGGTGCCATGGCGAAGTCCGCAACGGGGGACTGCCGGAGTGGCTGATCGATAATTTGCAGGACGTCGCGCTGCTCCGCACGAACGAGCCGCGGTATCTGAAGGAAGTCCAGCGATTCTACAACCAAATTGCGCAGCAACTCCGCGGTCGGCTTTGGAAAGACGGCGGCCCGGTCATCGGCGTGCAGATCGAGAACGAATACGCCGGCCATCCCGATCACCTGCTCACGTTGAAGCGGATGGCGATCGACACTGGCCTCGACGTCCCGCTCTACACCCGCACCGGCTGGCCCGAGCTGCAGTCCCCGATGCCGTTCGGCCAGCTGCTGCCGCTGTTCGGCGGGTATGCCGAGGGGTTCTGGGACCGCGAGCTAAGCTCGATGCCAGGCCACTACTGGAAAGAGTTCATCTTCAAGACCGTCCGCACCGATGCCGCCATTGCCAGCGAGCATTTCGGCGAGCGTGAAGTTGAAGACGCTCCCGACACCGCAAACTACCCCTACCTCACCTGCGAAATCGGCCCGGGCATGCCGTGCAGCTATCACCGGCGGATCACCGTTTTCCCGCGCGACGTGCTGTCGATGATGATGGTCAAACTCGGCAGCGGCAGCAATTCGCCGGGCTATTACATGTATCACGGCGGCACCAATCCGGTTGGCCGCGAGCCGTGGCTCCAGGAACATCAGAGCACGCAATTCACCAACTGGAACGATCTGCCGGTGAAGTCGTACGACTTCCAGACCTGCCTCGGCGAATTCGGCCAGGTGCGCGAGCAGTATCACCTGTTGCGGCCGGTGCATCTATTCCTGCGCGAGTTCGGCGAACGCCTCGCCGGAATGGCGGCCGTGCTGCCGGCGGAAAAGTTAAACAAAGACGACACGCAGACGCTGCGTTGGGCCGTGCGAACGGACGGCCGCAACGGGTTCGTCTTTATCAACAATTACCAGCGTCTATTGCCACTGCCCGCGCGCGAAAACGTACAGCTGAAACTGCGACTGAAGGACGGCGAGCTGACCTTCCCGCAGGAGCCCGTTACCGTCGCCGCGGATTCGGCGTTCTTCTGGCCCTTCAACCTCGACCTCGGCGACGGCATCACGCTGCGATCGGCGACGGCCCAGCCGATCTGCCAGGTGCGCGACGAGGGCACGGTCTACAGCGTTTTCGCCCGCACGAACAACCGCGCCGAACTCATCTTCGCCGGCCACGCGAGCGCGGCAGGTGGCGGCGCCGAACGCTCCGGCGAATCAATACGGCTCGAAAACCCTCCGGCCGGCACGGCGCCAGTCGTAACCCTCGTCGCGAAAAATGGCGTCACGCACCAGGTTCTACTGCTCGACGAGCAGTCGGCGAACGCTTGCTACAAGGGATTCGTCGCCGGCCGCGAGCGGCTGGTGCTGACGTCGGCGAATGTCATCTTCGATAACGGGAATCTTCGCCTATCGACCGCAGATCGCAGCGATGTATCGTTATCGCTCCTCCCGCCGCCGGCCTCGCTGAGGCTGGACGGTGAATCACTCTCTCCTGTCGCACACGGGGTGTTTGCGCGATTCGTCGTGCTTAGGCGAGCTTTAGATCCGGTCGTGGCGACCGTGGAACACGTTCGGGAGGCCGGTACACTCCGCACGATTCCGATCGGCGCGAAAAATGTCGCGTCAGCGCCGACCGATGCGGATTTCGACGCGGCCGCGGTCTGGCGGATCACATTTCCGGCCGACACGGATTGCTCGAGGCGACTGCTGCTCCGTATCGCGTACTCCGGCGATGTCGCTCGGGCTTATCTCGGCGATGCCTTGCTGACCGACAACTTTTACAACGGCACACCCTTCGAAATCGGCCTGAACCGCTTCGGGCCGGAGGTGTTCAAGCGCGGGATCACGCTCAAGATTCTTCCGCTGCAGAAAGGCGCGCCGATTCACATGCTGGATCGCGTTCGTCCCGATTTCGCTGGCCGGCCCGGAATCGCATCGGTGCTCGAAGTCGAGGTTGTCGAAACGTGCGAGCTTTGTCTCCATGCGACCTGAATCACTGCCCTACTTCACGTAGTAGATGTACACGTATTCACCGCCCGCCATCACCGAGCTGGGGCTGCTGGCGGAATACACCTCGCCGACGCGCGCCGTCTGCACGTGGCCGTCGATGCAAACCGCGTTCATCGATCCGTAAACCGATTGCGGCGAGCGGTTGTGAATCCAGTGATACGGGTTGTACACCTTGCCGCCGGTGACTTGCGTGGTGTTTGCGTCGTAATCGACCGAGCCAATGCCGTCCATCGCGACGATGACGTTGTTGAACTCCTTCGTCCCGCCGAGCGTGACGCCCTTGGCGATCTTGCTGAACGATTTGAGCGCGCCTAGCTTCTTCGGCTTGGCGTAATCGACATTCGGCAGATATTGGGCCGTCGTATTGGCGTCCTGCACTTGCCAGATGCCGAAGGTCTTATACGGATACGAGTAGTTGCAGCTCCACAGAGGATTAGTCACCAACCCCGCTGCCGACAGTGTTCCGCGCGCCTGCCCGCGGTAGACGGTGCTTGTGCCGTATTTGGTGTCGACGTTCACCGCCGCCGTCGTAATGCCTTCGCCCGATTTTCCTGAGCCGAGCAGGCTGAGGATCGTCCCGTTCGTCAGCGTCGGGCAATTCAGCACGTCGTAGCTGCGCGTGTAGGTCGCGACGATGTTGTACCAGCGGGCGTGGGTGATCGGATAATCGCGGGCCTGCGTGGCATTGCCCATCCCGTTATCCCACATGTCGTACGACGCGTTGGCGATCACGGTCGGGTACTCATACATCCGCTGCGAGGTGATCAGCCACCCCTTGTTGTCGGCCTGATAGGCAATCCACGCGAGCCCGATCTGGCGGAGATTCGACGCACATTGCACGGTGGCAGCCGACTGTCGCGCCCTGCTCAGGGCCGGCAGCAGCAATGCGACCAGCGCCGCGATGATGCCGATCACCACCAGCAGCTCGACCAACGTGAACGCGCGCTTGGACTGCTTCGCCATGACCCGCCTCCTCTATCGCGATCCACAGAACCGCCCGCCCGGTGAGCGCGTGCTCGATCCGGCCCGCAAGCGGCTCGGTGGTTCGCACTTCAAGTCCTGCAGAACTCGGCAGAATGCCGGTTCCATCCCGTCCCTGCGAAATGACGGCCCCCTATGAGGCCCCTGTTGCCCGCAGCGGGGCCGTGCTTTCGCGCACGACCAGCCGCTCGGGCAGTGTGATCGTTTCGGGCGGCTGATCCGGATCTTCGATCCGTTCCATCAGCAGCTTCGCCACGTGATCGGCCATCGCGTGCGAGGGCAGCGCGACGGTCGTCAGCGGCGGGATTGTTTCGGTGACCGGATACGCGTCGTTGAACGTCACGACGCTGATGTCCTGCGGCACGCGCAGATCGGCCCGCCACAACCACTGCAGCAGGCTGATCGCCGACCAGTGCGAAAAATCGAGCACGGCGGTCGGCCGCTCGTCTTTCGGCTGCGCCTTGAAGTAATCGACGAAGCCCGAGCCCGGGCCGACGAACGCGTCGATCGGTGTCAGGTCGGCATCGGTCATGCACTGGCGGTAGGTGCCGTAACGCAAGGGCCAGGCCGGGTGATCGAGTTTGTGCGTCGATGTGAAGGCGATCCGCCGATGGCCCAGCGACAGCAGGTGATTCATCGCCTCGCGCGTTCCACCGGCGTCGTCGACGCCGACGCGCGTCCACTCGGCCCCGGCGCCGGTGTTGATCAGCACGCACGGCAGGTTGCGTTCCTGGATCAAACCGAGCACCGCCGCGTCGAGCACGCCCAACCCCAGCACGCCGTCGAATCGGCCGTCGGTAAGCACCTGCTCGAACGCCGAGAACGTCTCCCGGCCGCCGATGTAGGTAATCGAGTAGCCCTGCCGGCGGAACAGTTCATCGAGGCGGTCGCAGATCTCCCAGTACACCGTGCGCGGCAGCGAGCTGTTCGGCGACGAATGCAGCACGGCGATCATCTGGCTGCGCTTGTTCGCCAGCACGCGGGCCCGCCAGCTCGGCTTGAAGCCGATGTCGTTGGCGACGCGAAGGATTTCATCCCGTGTCGCTTTTGACACCAGATGCATCCGGCCGTTGAGCGCTTTGCTGACGGTTCCCTTCGAGACACCACAGATCCGGGCGACTTCGTCGATCGTGGGCGGCCCCTTCGCCGCGGGCCGGAGAGATTGGCTGACTGCTGCCGCCATGGAAACCCGTTTCCATCCTACGCACGTCACGCCGTTCCTACAAGAAAAAAGCAACCGGTTTCCAACATTCCTATTTTCGAGCGGTAAGAACTGCTATGACAGGGGTTAAAGCCGTTATTTCGTTCAGAAAATCCGGTGCCGCCCTCTTCGGGATTTTCCTGTTGGCGGCCAGTGCATGGGCAGAGATGCCGGACTTGCACCGCGGGATCAACCTTTCGCACTGGTACGCCCAATCGATGACCGGCGGGTATGACGAATCGCACCTGGGCACCTACGACACCGAAAAGGACGCCCAGAACATCGCCACCATGGGTTTCGACCATGTCCGCTGGCCGCTGAACCCGAAGGTGGTCTTCACCGACACGCCGGGCAAGCTGAACAATCCGGCCGTGGCGAAGCTACAGGAACGGATGATGTGGTTCACTCGCCGGGGCATGTCGATCATCATCGATCTGCACCCGGACAACGATTATGTCGTCGCGCTCGCAGGCAGCGACGACGCCCCGCGGCAGAAGTTCTGCGACGACTGGGCGGCGCTCGCGAATGTGATGGCGAAGTTCGATCCGTCGCGCGTGGCGTTCGAGGTACTGAACGAACCGAGCACGATCGGCGACGACCCGTGGCGCGATCTGCAATGGCGGGCGGTGCAGGCGATCCGCAAGGCCGCGCCGAAGCACGCGATCGTCGTCAACCCCGGCAAGGGATCGAACTATGACGACCTGATCAAATTCCGCGGCTACGACCTGCCGGATCTGATCTATACCTTCCACTACTACAACCCCGCCCACTTCACACACCAAGGCGCCACCTGGACTGGCCCGAGCCTGTGGAACCTGCACGACGTGCCCTGGCCGGTCGATCCGTCGCAGGCGCAAGCCGTCGCGGACCGCTGCGGCGACAAGACCGAGGAGGGGAAGAAGGACATCCACTGGCAGATCCTGCAAGGCGAGTACACGCCCGAGTGGATGGACGTGGCGCTGGATCAGGTCGCCCTGTGGCGCCGCAAGAACGGCAACGTGTCGATCTATGTCGGCGAATTCGGCGTCTACAAAGCCCGCGCGCCGCGGCCGGCGATTCTGGCGTGGCGCGAGGCGGCGCGAAAGGGTTTCGAAGCGCGAGGCTTCGCGTGGGCGACGTGGGATTACGCCGGCGGGTTCGCCCTTGTGGATGAGAAGACGCGCGCTCCGGATGCGGAGATGCTGGCGGCGCTGGGGCTGAAATTACAGACCAGGCACTAGTAGCGCCCTTGAGTGTCGTGCGACCTCTTATCCCTCCCCCGGAGGGGGAGGTTAGGTGGGGGCGGAGAGCGTCAGTTTTCAATCGAATTCAGAATGAAGCCACAGAGATCACAGAGGACACAGAGAATAAATCCAAAATCTTCTCTGTGTCCTCTGTGATCTCTGTGATCTCTGTGGCTCCTTAAGTCTTTCCACGCTCCCCGCCCCCACCTAGCCTCCCCCGGAGGGGGAGGGATAAGAGCGCAGCATCTACGGCGACGCGATCATCCGGTCGAACGCAGCCCCATCAAGAATGCGCCACTCCGTGTGCAAGCGCGCCGATTCCCCCACCACCAGCGGCCGGGTCGGGCCGATGAGTTCCAGTTCGGTGTAGTGATCGTCGTTCGCCCCGTCGCAGTAGGCGTAGACTTGCGCGGTAACGCTGGCCCACGGGTCGGTTGGCGCAATCGGATCGGTTCGCTCGATCAAGAGCACCCGGTCGCCGATCCGCACGGCCACGGCGCTGCCGGCGAGCCCGATCTTCCCGCTGGCGGTCGGCGGATCGAGCTTCACCCAGTGGGGGCCGGCGGGTTGAATGGACATAGGCGTGCCCATCAGCACGGTGACCCGGGGCTCAGCGCAGTCGGCATTGCGGCGAACGTAGACCGTGCCCTCACCGGGCGTTTGTGTGATGGCCCAGGCGGCGACGCCCGCTGTGGTTTTCCCTCGGCTGGGATCGACCTGGCGGGTGAAGGTGTACGTGTTCCGCGCAATCCCGTTGGCGAGTGTTGTTTCGCGCGACGCGGCCAGCCCTGTCGCCGGATCGGCCGAACCTTCCAGCCGGAAACCATTCGGCAACGACGTCGCCCGGTACGGCCCCGGATCGATCTTCGTTGGCGGCGGCCAGCTCCACAGTACGTCCTGCGGCCACGGCCAACTCTTGTCGCCGCCGTAGTTCGACCAGGTTGTCGGGTCGGGCGTGGCGTGATTCGTCCAGAGCAGATTCGCCTCGCCCGCCCGCGAGAACGACATCACCCGGCCGATGCGCGGGGCGCAGGTGAGCTCGGCACTTCCATCATGTAGCGCGATCGCTTCACCGTTCGGTGTCGCCACCTTCGCCAGCGGCGTCGCTGCGCATCCGCTGATGAGCAACGCCGCCAGCCCGCTTACCCCCCTGCCGAATCGCATGAAGTTCCTCCGAGGCGCATTCTACTTCGCGGCCAGGTCGGGGCGAGCGGCGAGGCAACCCCACACCAGCACGTTCGGCGCCCAGCTGTCGATCACGTACTCGTTCTGCGACACCAGCACCCAGATGTCGAAGTACGCCTCTTCCAGCGGCCAACTGTATGCGTCGGGGTAGAGCGAATCGGGCTTGTTTACGAACTTCAGGTTCACGTCCCAGAAGCTGTTGCGGAAGTGGAAGTAGTCGGCGTTGCCGAACACGGTCAGGCCGATCGGCACGGGCTGGCCGGTTGAGCGGGCGTCGAGGTTCAACGGGTGCTGCACCGGGTTCGAGCCGAGACCGCTGGTATAGACGAGATTGTTCGGATTGCAGCCGGACTGGAACTGGCACGATTGCACCGCGCCAGCGAGGTATTCCGGCTTCTTCAGCAGCCAGTATGCGCGAACGAGTTCTGTCCCGCCCGACGTACTGAAAAACCCGGCAAACAGCGGCCGACCCGGTTCGCGGCGGGTGAGGTTGAACGCGTTCTGCTTCGCGTAGGCCAACGAACGGTCGGCCAGCTCGGTCACGTCGTTCACGGCGCGCTGGCGCAACGTCGGATCGGTCTTGGCCGTATCCATTCGAGCGTAAGCGAAGACGGCGTCGCACTGGATGTGCGTTCCGAACGCCACCAGCTCGGGGCCGGGGCTGTTCAGCACCGTGTCCTGCTTGAAGATTTCGTGGTAGGGGGCGTCGCCGGTCAGGTCGTACAGGATCAGCGACGCCAGATTTCGCGCGTCGATCCCGTCCCAAAGTTGCTTCTTAAGCTCTTCGGTGAGCGTCGGCTTCATCTTCGCGTATTCGCCCTCGGCCCAGGCGAAGGCCTTGGTTGAACTGTCGAGATACACCTTCGCCAGCTCCGGCTTGATCGGCCGCAGCACCTTCGCCGCCCGCGCGGCGACGGCGGCGTACAGCCACGAATCGCGCACGTTCGGCTTGATGACGAAGCAGCGCTGTGTCGACAGCCAGCTCACTTCCCCCGCCAGCGGATCGCCGGCCGTCTCGATGCCGTAGGGGATAGCACCGTTGTCGTACTGCAGCCGGCGGAAGCAGTCGATCTCGAACAGCGCCTCGGTGATCATGTCCGGCACGCCATCGGTCTTCGGGATGTTCAGATCGAGCTTGTTGAAGTAGTCAGGATACAGCTCGCACAACTCCAGCTGCGCCAGTGTCGTGTACATGTGCGTGACGCGGCGCGGGTTCCAGTCGCCGGCGTCGTGGTAGCCGCCCCAGGCGTTTTCCACCGGCTCGCCGGTGTCGAGCTCTGGGATTTTTTTGCTCGGGCTGTTGCTGCCCATCGTCAGGGCGTCGTAATCCGTTCGCGTAATCTTCAATGGCGGGTTGAAATCGACCGGCTTCTTAAAATCGGTGTACGGCGGCCCGAGCTCGACGCCGCTGCGCTGGTTGTACAGACCCTTCATCTGCGTGAGGAAGGCGTGCTGCCACGTGTTTTCGCCGACCTCGAACGGATAGCTGCAGCCGACACCATTGACGTAAACGCGGTACTTGCCCGGCGTGTGAAAATCGCCGAACTCCATCTTGTAAACGGCCGTGCTGCTGTAGTTCTTCGGCGGCGTGGTCCAGAGCGGCTCCTTGCCGTCGACGGCGAGGACTTGCTCGACTTTGCCGGTGAAAACAGTCTGGTTCGTCGCCTCGTCGATCAGTGAGAACTTCAGATCCTTCGGATACTCCACCGCCCCGCCGGTGCCGGTCCACATCGACAGGAACGCCCGCTTGGCCGGGTCGTCCGGTCGATAGCCGATCTGGTTCACGTGCACCGCATCCGAGCGAACCTTCTGCAAATCGGCATCGAACTGCAGATCGCCGCTCTGCACGTTCAGTTTTTCAACGGCGATCGCGTAATGCTTGCCGGCCTGGATCGGGCTCGGCAGTTTCAGGAACAGCTTGTGCCGCGTCGGATATTGCCCGCCGGGAAGAACAACGTCGGCCGGGACGGTTTTGCGATAAACCGCGGTCGGGTGGACGCCGGCGGCGTAGGCCAGGTCGTCGGCGGATTTGATGGTGTAGTTGGCGGTGTCCTCGGCGAGAAATTCCAGCAGCGGATCGCCGCCGAGGCGTTCGTACGTGGCGAACCAGTTCAGATCCTTCCCGAGCAGTCGGCCGATCGTTTTGCCGCCGCGGCTGAGCTTCGCCAGCTTCACGCCGCCTTCGGGCCAGTTCTCCGGCTTCTTCTCATCACCCGGCTGCGCGACATAGGGCGTGATCGTCGACGGCATTGTCCACTGCGCTTCGATCGTCAGGCAAAGCAGATCCGGCGCGGCCAACGACACGTGCTTCACCTGCGGCGACATCGGAGAACGGTAGCCGTACGCGCGGATCTTGTTCTGCCGCTCATGCCCTTCCTTCGTCTTGGCTTCCGCGGCTTCCTTCGCCTGCTGCGCGGCCAAGGCGGCCTGGTGCTTCGTGTATTCGGCGCGCTGCGCGTTCATCTGTTCGGTGGGTTCGATCAGCGAAATCGAATCGATCTTGATGTCGAGCTTCTCCCCCTTCTGCCAGTCGCCGAGCAACTGGTACTGCTGGATGCGGGCCAAGTCGGGCGGCGAAGGATGCTCGGGGTCTTTAACGCTTTCAATGCGATCGGGCTGCGTGAGCGAAGCAGAATACGCCGGGAGCACGTCGATGAACGCATCGCTCGCTGGCGGCAGTTCGAAGTTCCACATGCTGCTGCGGCCGTCGGTGTCGATCAGTTTCAGCCGGAATTGCCTGGCCGTGTTCGCCGGGCCGGTTTGGATTCGCAACGCCGGTGAGCAGGTGGCCATCGCCGTCAGATCGCGCTCGCCCGCGAAACCCGCCCCGCCGTTGCAGGGCAGGTCGCGGAACTGAAGCGAGCCGTCGGCGACAGTGAGCTTGTCCTTCCACGTCAGGAACGTGTAGGTCGGCTTGTCCGCCGCGGTGTCGAAGGTGTTGAGAACGAGCGACTCCGCCCCCGTCGCGAAGCCCGGCACGGCGGCCGCACACAACACCGCCAGGATCAAACCTCGCTCTCGTTTTCGAGCCCACGACGGCAAACGCGACGCGTTCGACATGCTTGATCCCTCCGCTGTTGGAAACCGGTTTCCACAGAGATTAGCTGCTGGTCATGAAAATTCAAAACGAAAAATCGTCTCGAAAAGCGCCGTGATCCGAGGCGGGCCCGCTTCAGCGGGTCAGTGGAGCGGAAGTTTAACCCGACAGGCTACACCCGCGTCCGCCCCGCCAGGGCGTCGGCCAGCATGTTGCGGTTGGCGTGCTCGATCGCGCTGCCCGTCGGCAGGCCGCGGGCCAGGCGGGTGATCGTCACGTTCGGGAAGCGGTCGCTGATGATGTTCTGCAGGTGCAGGGCGGTCGTGTCGCCGTCCATCGTGGGGTTGGTGGCCATGATGATCTCACGGATGTGGCCCTGCTCCAGGCGGTGCATGAGCGGGTCGATCGTCAGATCACTGTCGTTCACGCCCTCCAGCGGCGAAATCCGGCCCAGCAGCACGTGGTAGACGCCCTTGTACTGCCCCGCGTCTTCCAGCGCCAGCAAATCCTTCGGCTGCTCGACGATGCAGACGATGCTTTTGTCGCGATCTTCATCGGCGCAGACGTTGCACGGATCGGTCTCGGTCAGGTTGTAGCAGATCGAGCAATGCTGGATTTTGGTCTTCACCGCCTGAATCGCCTCCGCCAATTTCAGAGCCTCGATGGGCGTCTGTTTCAGGATATGAAACGTAATCCGCTCGGCCGACCGCATGCCGATGCCGGGCAGGCGGGCGAAGAGGTTCATGAGGTTCTGGATCGGCGGGGTGTACTGCGGCATAGGTAATTATTGTACGCGAAAGAACGCCTCTGGTTCCCTCTCTCGGTACTCCGGGAGACGGTTAGGGTGAGGGCGGTGCGGGAGAAGACTTGGATGAGCCCAAAGCGCCCAGACGCCGCGGCGTGAGCCGCGGATCCCCGACTTACGTCGCGGCGTATGGTTGTTTCTGCTGATCGAGTGCTTCTGACGACCGATCCCCTCACCTAACCTCTCCCCGAGGGAGAGGGACCGGATTGGGCTATCCGAGGTAGACCGACGCCCCGGCGTCGATCTGCTTCGGCAGTTGCTTGCCCTTCAGCTCTTCCTCCGTCGCTGCGAACAGCGGCGAGATCTCGATGATCGCGTCCGGCTCGCCGTCGGCCTTCCGCGGCACCTTCACGCCGGCCGCTTCCAGCCAGCGGGCGTTGCGGCGGATCTGGTCGCGGCGGCAGGTGGCCGGGCTGTCGCCCCCTTCGGCGTTCTTCACCGGGCTGAATTCTTCCTCGCGGGCCGTCGTGTAGACGAGGGCGTTCTTGGCCAGCGGAATGGCGTCGAAGACGAACTGTTCGAGCTTCACGCCGTTCGGCTCAGTCGGCTTCACCAGGTTGCCGTTGTCGTCGACGAACGGCACTTTCTTCTCGGCCCGGTGCCAGATGAGTTTCAGGTCGCTGCCGGGGGCGGTGAGACGGTCGATGAAATCGACGCGCAGCGCGTGGATCGCGATGCTGCCGGCGTTGAACTTCAGGCTGCCGTCGGGGTTCGTCTCCTTGGCGAGCGATTCGGGCAGATCGCTGTATTCGATCACCTGCGTCTTGCCGTCGCCGATGCAGAAGTTGCCGACTTTTTCCAACGGGCCGGCCTTGGCGATGGTCTTGCTGCTCATCTCGCTGCCGGTCAGGTCGTGCAGGCCGATGAACAGCGGGTCGATGGTGTGGACGATGGGGTTATCAACCTGGAAGTAGCTCAGGTGGACGATGCCGCGGGCCTTCATGTCATCCAGGGCGCCGGTCTTGCGCAGCGCCCGCAGCGATCCGCCGTGGCCGTCGGCCGACAGGGCCAGGCTGTCCTTGCCGCTCAGCAGCATTTCGCCTTGCATGTTGAATGCAGGAATCATGCCTTGCTGGAAGAAGCGGACGAGCTTCGGGTCGTAGCCGAAGAAGTTGTGCTTCTTGAAGAACGCCTGCGTGGGCGCGTCGTTCACGTCGCTCGTCATGATGTACCACGGGATCGGCCGGCCGGCGGCTTTACCGTGGGCAAGCAGTTGCTCGGCGAACACCTGGAACAGCGGCTTGTTCTTGATCGGGGTGACCGGGTATTCGCCCTTGGGCCCCTCGTAGCCGAGGCGCGTCCCCTGCCCGCCGGCGACGAGGAAGGCGGCGACTTTGCCCTCTTTGAGCAGTTCCTGGCCCCGGGCGAGGGCCGATTTGTACTCAGCGGTGTCGGCCGAGCGCGGGTACGCCTTCACCGGCCTGATGTCCTGCGGCAAGTCGATCTTGGGCTTGTTCTTAACGTATTCCTCGATCAGCTTCGGCAGGCCGTTCAAATCCTGCGACTCGAGCTGCCCCAGCAGCTTCGCCTTGCTGGCCTCGTCCAGCGTGTCATAGAACCGCAGGACCTTCGACTGGCCGATGGCCGACAGCTTTTGCTTGATCGATTCGATGCTCATGGGCGGGATGCTACGGACGGGAAGCCGAAAAACCAAAGCCCAAAGACCAAAAACCAAGACGTGCCCCTTTGGGCTTTGGTTTTTGGTCTTTGGGCTTTTCTGCGCTTCTGCCGATATATTGGCGGAATGCGAAAGGCCCTGCTCACCGTGCTTCTGCTCGCCCCGGCCGCCCCCTTGACGGTGTGGGCTCAATCTCCGGCTACCCAGCCCCAGTCCGCCAGCGACGTGCTGAACGAAATGCTCAAGCCCGGAGCGGCCGATAAAGTGAAGCCGCTCCAGCCGATCACCGGCGGGCCGAAAGTCGACGCCACCACCGTCAACCCCGTCGCCCCCAACGGCCGCCCGCAGACCCTGCTCCGCGAAGGCAGCTACGTCGTCGACAAAACCGGCCGCATGACCAAGTCGGCCGACGGGCTGAACTGGGAATTCACCTTCGAGACCGATCAATCGAACATGCAGGACCCCCCGGTGGTGCTCCTCCCCTGCCTGAAGCTGATGATGATGCAGGACCAGCTCAAAAGCGCCAGCCGCGATCTGCGCTTCCGCGTCACCGGCATGGTGACTGAATACATGGGGCGGAATTACCTGCTGCTGGACAAGGTGGTTGTCGTCTCAGACCAATAAAAATGAGTCGATAGTCAATAGTCGATGGTCGATAGTTCAGAACTCCTTCCAACTATCGACCATCAACTATCGACTCTCCTCCCATGGACCTCTCCCTCCTCCGCAAAATCCCCCTTCTCTCCCGCCTCGACGACAACGAGCTCGGCCGGTTGTCGCAGTTGATGCGGCACCAGAAATACGCCCCGAACGAGCCGATCATCTGGGTCGGCGAGGCCGGCGATGAATTGTTCCTGATCCTCCACGGCACCGTGCAGGTCAGCTGCCCGGACGAAACCGGCAAGGAAGTGATTCTCGCGAAGTTGGCGCCCGGTGCGTTTTTCGGCGACATCGCCCTGCTCGACGCCGGCCCGCGGACGGCCAGCTGCCGGGCCATCGACTCGGCCGAGTGCCTGGTGCTGCGGCGGGACGATTTCTTCGAATTCCTCCGCAAAGACCCCGGCGCCGCCATCGACGTGCTGCAAACCATCGGCCGGCGTCATCGCGAGACGCTCGACAAGCTCCGCGGCGTCAGCAATACCACCGTCGAGATCGAAAAGAAGGCCACCCCCTGGGACCGCTTCGCCGATTTCATCGCCAACGCCACCGCCAGCAAGCCGTTCGTCATCTTCCACATGCTCTGGTTCACGACCTGGATCCTGGCCAACTTCTACATGGTGTGGAAGGGCCGTGACCCGTTCGACGCCCCGCCGTTCGCGTGGCTGAGCTTCATCCTGGCGATCGAGGCGCTGTTCCTGACGATGTTCCTGCTGATCAGCTCCAACCGGGCCGGCGAAAAGGACCGCATTCGCGACGATTCGGAATACCAGGTGAACCTCAAGGCCCAGTACGAGATCATGCAGTTGCACGCCAAGATCGACCGTTTGACCGCGGCCGTGGCGGGGAAAGCCGGCTCGCCGTCGCAAAATTGATGTCGACCCGGTTTGGCCACGGGCCGGTTTTGTCGTATGTCTGTCTTCGGTGGGTGACACAGGTTGATACTCCAACCTGTGTGGGTCCGGTCGCCCGGGCCACAGGTTGGAGTACCAACCTGTGCCACCCAGAAAGATTCTCGGGAGCTATCGAATGAACGTCCTCGTCGCCGGCGGTGCAGGGTATATCGGGTCGCACACGGTCAAGCAGCTCAAGGCCGCGGGCCATTCGCCCGTGATCTACGACAACTACGAGCGCGGCCACGAGCAGGTCGTCCCCCTCCTCGGCGTGCCGGCCATCCAGGGCCAGCTCGATGACAAGGCGCTGCTGCTCGACACGCTCGAAAAGCACAAGATCGAAACGGTCATGCACTTCGCCGCGTACGCTTACGTCGGCGAAAGCGTGCACCAGCCGCTGATGTACTACCACAACAACGTCAGCACCACGATCAACGTCCTTGAGACGATGCTCGAGGCCGGCGTGAAGAAGTTCGTCTTCAGCAGCACCTGCGCCACCTACGGCGACCCGGACACCGTGCCTATCACCGAAGAAGAATCAAAGAAGCCCGTCAGCCCGTACGGCCGCAGCAAGTGGATGGTCGAGCAGATCCTGCAAGACCTCGCCGCGGCCGATAAAACGTTCCGCTTCGCCGCCCTGCGCTACTTCAACGCCAGCGGCTGCGCCCTCGACGGCGCGATCGGCGAAGACCACGACCCGGAAACGCACCTGATCCCTGTGATCCTACAGAGCGTGCTCGGCGTGCGCGACAAGATCACCGTCTTCGGCACGGATTACCCCACGCCCGACGGCACGAACGTGCGCGACTACATTCACGTCGAAGACCTTGCCGACGCCCACATCAAGGCAATGGCAGCTTTGGATAAGCAGCCGACGATCCAGTGCAACCTCGGCACCGGCCGCGGCTTCAGCGTGAAGGAAATCATCGCGGCCGTGGAAAAAGTGACGGGCAAGAAGGTTCCCGTCGAATACGGCCCCCGCCGCGCCGGCGACGCGATCGCGCTGTGGGCCAATCCGAAAAAGGCCAAGGAATTGCTCGGGTGGGAAGCCCAGCACAAGGACCCCGAGGCGATTATCCGCAGCGCCTGGACGTGGTTCCAGAAGCACCCCCGCGGCTACGCGAAGAACGGATAGTGGAGATACGCCTTTTAGCGGCCTCGCTTGCGAGGCCTTGGGGAAGGCCTCGCAAGCGAGGCCGCTAACGGCGAAAATAAAAAACCCGGAGCAATCCCGACGAAAGCTCCGGGCCTACTGCAATTTTCACGACCGTACCAAGGCTATCGTCGGTCAGAGGGAAAACCGATAATGAGGTATTCCCCTAGCGAAGTCCTTTTCTGGAGATTCGATGGCGAAGCACACGATTGTCCTGCTGCCGGGCGACGGCATCGGCCCGGAAGTCACCAACGCCGCCCACCGCGTCCTCGAAGCCGCCGGGCTATCCGCCGACTGGGTCGAAGTGCCTGCCGGCGCGACGGCCATTGATCAGGGGTATGACAACGTTCTGCCCCAGATCACCCTCGACGCGATCCGCCAGTACAAGATCGCGCTCAAAGGTCCGGTAACGACGCCCGTCGGTAAGGGCTTCAAGAGCGTGAACGTCCAGCTCCGCCAGAAGCTGCACCTCTACGCCGCCGTCCGCCCCGTCCGCTCGCTGACTGGCGTGAAGACGCGTTACGAAGGCGTCGACATGGTCATCGTCCGCGAGAACACGGAAGGCCTGTACAGCGGCATCGAGAACGAGATCACGCCCGGCGTGGTGACGAGCATGAAAGTCGCCACCGAAGTCGGCTGCACGCGCATCGCCCGATTCGCGTTCGATTACGCGATGAAACGCCACCGCCGGAAGGTGACCAGCTTCCACAAGGCCAACATCATGAAGCTGACCGACGGGCTGTTCCTCGAATGCGCCCGCCGCGTACACCAGAACGAATTTCCGGAAGTGGAATACGACGAAGTGATCATCGACGCCGGCTGTATGCGGCTGGTGCAGGATCCGACCAAGCTCGACGTGCTGCTGATGGAAAACCTCTACGGCGATCTGATCAGCGATTTGTGCGCCGGCCTGGTGGGCGGGCTTGGCGTCGTGCCCGGCAGCAACATCGGCACCGATTACGCCGTCTTCGAAGCGGTCCACGGCAGCGCGCCCGACATCGCCGGCAAGGGCATCGCCAACCCGCTGGCCGTCATCATGAGCGGCGTGATGATGCTCAACCACCTCGGCGAAGAGGCCATCGCCGACAAGGTGAAGAACGCCTACAACGCGATCCTGGCCGAGGGCGACAAGGCCAAGCTCACCCGCGACCTCGGCGGCACGGCGTCGACGGACCAGTTCACCGACGCCCTCATCGCCAAGCTATGATCGACCGCTACCCCTGCCCCCGCTGCGGCCGACTGCTCAACGCCAGCGGCGAGGGCCGGCTCAGCGACGGCCGGACGTTTCGCAGCTTCCAGTGCACCGAATGCACCGACCTGCACGAGTTCGACCACGGCCCGCCGAGGGAAACGCCGTATACGTTCGTCGTGCTGGAAGACGGCACGCTCTTCGACCCGCACGCCGAACCGGATTAGTTCCCTCTCCCGTGAGTAAACGGAAGAGGGAACCGGATCACTTCACCGCTTCAATCACGCTCACCGGCGACTTCGTCGGCACAATTCGAGTGAACTTGAACCCAGCCCGTTCCAGCAGCGACTGATGCTCCTCGGCCGTCCGTTCCAGGCCGCCCGGCAATTGCAGCATGATCAAATCGCTGAATTTCCCCAGCGACGGCTCGTTCGGCCCGGTGAGCACCTGGTCCATCACCAGCACGCGGCTGCCGGGCTTCATCACCTTGTGGCAGTTGCGCAGGATCGTGAGGCACTGCTCGTCGTCCCAGTCATGGATGATGTGCTTCATCAGGTACGTGTCGCCGCCGGCGGGGACGCTTTGCCAGAAGTCGCCGCCTTGGACCGTCAGGCGATCGGTCAGCTTCGCGTCTGCGATCTTGGGCTTGGCGCATTCGACCACGCTCGGCGCGTCGTAAACGATGCCCTTGAGCGACGGGTATTTGTTCAGGATTGCGATCAGCAGGCTGCCGAAGCACCCGCCGACGTCGACGATCGTGCCGCAGGTGCCGAAGTCGTACGCCTCCAGCACGGCCGGCTCGACGACGCGGGTCAGTTCGCTCATCGACTGGTTGAAGATGCCGGCCCGCTCGGGGTTCTTGCCGAACCACTCGAACACGGGCATGCCGTAGACCTTGTCGAACGACGGCTTGCCGGTCTTGAGGCTGTACATGATCTCGCCCCAGACCGGGTAGTGCGAGATGCCGAGTTCGGACCGCGCCAACGCGCGCACCGAATCGGGCGCAACGTCGCTGAGCGTCCACGACAGCGGCGTGTTCTCGAATGATCCATCCGCCCGTTCGCGGAACACACCGACGCTGGCCAGCGCCCGCAGCAGGCGATAGAGCGACCGCTCGTGCAGTTGCGCCTCCTTCGCCAGTTCCGCAACGCTCTTCGGCTGCGCCAGCCGATCGGCCAGCCCCAGTTCCGCCGCCGCCCAGACGGCCCGCGAGACCCAGAACCCGGCGATCATCCCCATCATCTGCGCCGCCGGCGGCTGCTCGATGACTTCCTTCTCTTCCTTCGCTTGTGGAAACATAAGGGGAGCAAATCTACCGCCGCCGCATGAGGCCGCAATTATAAACGGCCCCTGTTTTTCCGAGCGGATGAGGACATTCCGCTAGGGACGAACGTTGCGGAGTTTCCGACGGAAGGCCTCGTACCGCCCCGGATTCAGGTGCTGCTTCACGTGCCCGAACCGCGTGAACTGCGGCCAGCACGCTCGCATCGTTTCGGCGTCGACCGGATCGAAAACTTGGATCGACTCCGGCTCCAGATGCAGCGCGCCGGCCAGACCATCTTTCGGCTCTTCGAACCGCTCGTCGAATCGGAACACCGCCGACGCGATGACGTGCGCCGAGAACTGAAACAGAATGATCGCCCCCGGCGGCGCGTTCAGGCCGGTCGAGGTGTAATGAAACTTGCCCGTCTTCCGCAGCCGGCCGAGGAAGAGCTTCTGCTGGACGTCTTCGATGCTGCGATCGCGAAAGCCCTCGATCCTGTTGCTCATCGGCAGGATGCGCACGGAAGGAATGTCGAGCGGTTCGGCCATCTTTCGTAGGGGCGACGCATGCGTCGCCCGTTGAGTGTAAACCACGCTCGGCGGGCGAGGCATGCCTCGCCCCTACATAAAACCGCCGCCGCTTAAGCGTGCTTCGCGTTCAGGCGCTTGGTGATGTCGACCGTCGCCTTGCTCTTGTTCAGCGTGTAGAAATGCAAGCCCGCCACGTCGTGGAACAGTAGATCGCGGCACTGGTTCGTCGCGTATTCGATCCCCGCCTCGTACACCGCGGCCGGGTCGTGCTCGATCTTTTCCAGCTTGGTCAGCAGCGGCATCGGGATCTTCGCGCCGCACATCGTCACAAACCGCTTGATCTGCGACACGTTGCTGATCGGCATGATGCCGGCCACGATGGGCACCTTGATGCCGAGGCGTTCGCACTCGTGGCGGAAGCTGTGGAAGTCGGTGTTGTCAAAGAACAGCTGCGTGACGATCGCATCCGCGCCGGCATCGACTTTGGCCTTGAGGTATTCCAGATCGCGCGTCCGGTTGAGGCACTGCGGGTGCCCTTCCGGGAAGCCGGCGACGGCGACGAAGAAGTCGTGGCGGTTCTTCACGAACGCCGCCAGCTCGGCCGCGTGCTCGAAGCCGCCGGCGGTCTTGATCCACTGCCCGCCCGCGGGAGGGTCGCCGCGCAGCGCGAGGACGTTGCGAATACCGCTGTCCCACAGCTGATCGAGGATCTCCCCGATCTCGCCGGCGGTATGGCCGACGCAGGTGAGGTGGGCCAGCGTGTTAAAGCCGATCTGCTGCTGGATCTTGCCGGCCAGCTCGATCGTCTTGCTCCGCGTGCTGCCGCCGGCGCCGTAGGTAACGCTCACGTAGCTCGGCTGCAGCGGCCGCAACTCCTCGATCGTCTGGTACAGCGACGCAAATCCCTCGTCCGTTTTCGGCGGAAAGAATTCGAACGAGATCGTCGGCTTGCCCGTGCGGAACGCTTGGTCGAGACGCATGGCGGTAGGATACCCCACCGCCATGCATCCGTCTATCCGGATTTACGGATTCAGATCGAACCCCCACTCTCTTCAGACGCCGCGACGTAAGTCGCGGATGCTGTGAAATCCCCGACTTACGTCGCGGCGTCGGGGGAAGAGCGAAGCGCGGTACCCGCTCCTACGGGCCCGCTTCTACGGGTTGGTGTTATTGGTGGAGTGCTCGCTCGTCGTTCGGCGGGAGCCGTCCGGGCCCACCGTGGTCTTGGTCGAATCGGTCGACTTCGTGCCGTCGCTGTGGGTGGTTTCGGTAGTCTTTTCGTCCACCGTCCGATCACAGCCCACCAGGGCCGCGCCGCCCAAGACCGAGGCCATCAACAACGCTGCTGTCATGTGACGAATCATGGAATTCCTCCGGTTAAGTGATTCCATTTCACTCTAGGAGGCACCGACCGCAATGTCCGGTGAATTCCGTCCTAAACTGCTTTCACAGTCGACAGTTACAGCAGGCCCGTCTCCGCCAGCCAGGTGCGGGCGATGAGCATGTGCCCGGCCGAGCTGGGGTGGACGCCGTCGGGAGCCCAGTTGATGTCGGGCCGGGCCGTTTGGGCGTTGACGAAGGCCGCATGCAGCGGCACGACGGCGACCGCGTTGAACTCGCGGCGGAGCTCTTTCACCGCGCGGACGTACGGCTGCAGCACCGCGTTCCCCTCCGCCGGCGCCGGCGGCCAGATCACGCTCGGCTGGCAGAGCACGAGCTTGGCATTGGGAAGGACGGCATGCAACTGCCGCAGGATCACGTGATACACGTCGACAAACTGTTCGATCGGCACGCCGTTCTTCCGATCGCCGAGTCCGTGCCACACGTCGTTAATGCCGATCTTGATGCTCACCACGTCCGGCTCGTGATCGAGCACGTCGGTCTTCCAGCGGGCCTGCAGATCGGTCACCTTGTTGCCGCTGATGCCGGTGTTGATGACGCTCGGCGCCCGGGCCGGGTCTTTGGCGTAAAGGTAGTCGCGGATCATCCGCACGTACCCGTGGCCGATCTTTTCGGGATCTTCGCGCCGGCCGCAGTCGGTAATGCTGTCGCCGATGAAAAGGAACTTCTGCCCGCGGTCGTAAGTCAACGCCATGGCGTGGTTTTGTACCGCCCCGGCCGGCTTCGGTAAACTCACGCGCATGAACGACCTTACCGAAGATCAGAAGCGTGCCCTCTCGGCGTTCCGGAAGCGGGTCAAGATCAATCAGCGCGAAGACGACAGCAAGCTCGGCCGCAGCAAGCTGACCGGCCAGCACACGCAGGTCGTCGCCATCCGTCCGCCCGTCGGTTTCCCGGCGGAGGTGTGGCAGGAACTGAAGGAAAAGGGCTATCTGAAAGACGACGGTGGCGGGTTCTACGCGCTGGTGCCGGGGAAGAATTGAAATCGCACCGGCACCCGTTCAGCCCGCGGCCCCCGGGCCGCGGTTGTCGAGCGTCAACCGACACAGCGGCCAGAGGCCGCGGGCTAAACGGCGAGCGGACTGCGATGACACATTTCCTTTCCTGCGTATCATGGTTCCCCCACTCGAGGCCCCATGACCGAAGCCGCTGAAGACTTAATCTCTCCCGAAGCGCAGCCAACCGCCGCAGCGCAACCCGACCTGCTCCCCGCCGCCGCCACCGCGATGAGCATTATCGCGGCCCTGAGCGTCTCGCACCTGCTCAACGACACCATCCAGGCTCTGATCCCCGCGATCTATCCGGTCCTGAAGGAAAGCTACGGCCTGTCGTTCAGCCAGATCGGCTTGATCACCTTCGCATTCCAGATGAGCTCGTCGTTGCTGCAGCCGGTCGTCGGCAGCTTTACCGACAAGCGGCCGCAGCCGTTCTCGCTGGCGGTCGGGATGACGATCACCCTCGTCGGCCTGCTGCTGCTGGCGTGGGCACATTCCTTCGGGCAGATCGTCGGATCGGCCGCGCTGGTCGGGGCGGGATCGGCGATCTTCCACCCCGAAGCGTCGCGCCTCGCTCACCTCGCGGCCGGCGGGCGGCACGGCTTCGCGCAAAGCCTGTTCCAGGTCGGCGGGAACTTCGGCAGCTCGCTCGGGCCGTTGCTGGCGGCGTGGATCATCGTGCCACGCGGACAGGGGTCGATCGGCTATTTCTCCGTCATCGCGCTGGCGGCGATCGTCCTGCTGATTTCCATCGGCCGATGGTACCGCGAGCAGATGCGACTCGGGCACACCAAGCGCAAGACCAAAACCTTCGCCGGCCTGAACCTCTCGCGCGGCCGGACCATCTTGGCGATGACGGTCCTGTTGCTGCTGGTCGTGTCGAAATATTTCTACCTGATCAGCCTGACGAACTATTACACCTTCTACCTGATCCACAAGTTCGGCGTGTCGGTGCAAGCGTCGCAGATTTACCTGTTCATCTTCCTGTTCGCCGTCGCCGCGGGCACCTACGCCGGCGGGCCGCTGGGCGACCGTTTCGGAAGAAAGGCGATCATCTGGGTGTCGATTCTCGGCGTAGCCCCCTTCTCGCTGCTGCTGCCGCACGTGGGGCTGGCGATGACGGTGGTGCTGAGCATCTGCGCCGGCCTGATCCTCGCGTCGGCGTTCTCGGCGATCCTAGTCTTCGCCCAGGAACTGGCCCCCGGCCGGGTCGGGATGGTGGCGGGATTGTTCTTCGGCTTCGCCTTCGGCGTCAGCGGCGTGGCGTCGGCGGCGCTGGGCGAACTGGCCGACCGGACGAGCATCGAATTCGTGTTCCAGGTGTGCGCATACTTGCCGTTGATCGGTTTGCTCACGGCACTGCTGCCGAGCGACCGGCGTTCGGTCCCCTCTCCCCGCACTCCGTGAGAGGACTAGGCGGGGCTTTAGAATCTCGGCGGGCCTTGGAGGACGTCACTCTGTGACGCCGTTCGCGGCGAAGCCGCGAAACCGAACGTCAATCGGCGCTCGCGGCGGCAGGGACTGCCGCCCTCCATGTCCCGCCCCCCACGCTTTCCCGGCGCACCGCGAAGGGGAACCCATCACCCGCGTCCTTTGCCGACCATTCCCGTCTTATCGATCACGCTATCCAGCACCTTCACCACGCGGTCGACCTCATCGGCCGTCAGCTTGCCGTGGAACGGCAGGGCCAGCGTGCGCCCGCTGACGTATTCGGTGACTGGGAAATCGCCTTCCTTGAACCCGAACTGCTCAACCATGTACGGCTGGAGGTGGATGGGCGGGAAATAGTTGTTCGTGCCGATGCCGTTGGCGCGCAGGCCCTTAATGATCTCGTCGCGGTCGGTCGGGCCGAAGCGGTCGCTCAGGCGGACGACGAAGACGAACCAGCTGATGCCGGTTTCGTCGCTCAGGGTCGGCAGGATCAGGTGCGGGTGATCGATCAGCCGCTCCATGTACAGGTGGGCGACCTGCCGGCGATTCTCGAGGATCTCGTCCAGCCGGTCGCACTGCACACCGCCGATGGCGGCGTTGATTTCGCTCATCCGCCAGTTGTGGCCGAGCCGCTGGTGGGCCAGCCAGCTCATCCCCTCACGGCCCTGGTTGCGCAGCGCGCGGCAGATGTCGGCGAAGCGATCATCGTCCGTCACGACCATGCCGCCTTCGCCGGTGGTGATCTGCTTGTTGGGATAGAAGCCGAACACGCTCGCCCGGCCGAAGCTGCCGATCGCGCGGTCGCCGCCCCCGCCTTTCACATGCCCGCCGAAGCCTTCGCAGCTATCTTCGATCAGGATCAGTTCGTTCTTTTGGGCGATCTGCTCGAGCTCGATCATGCCGCTTGGGTGGCCGAAGGCTTCGACGCCGACGATGGCCTTGGTCTTGGGCGTGATGGCGGCCTGCACTTTGCTCACGTCCATGTTCAAGCACTTGTTCTCGATGTCCACGAACACCGGCTTGGCCCCGACGTACAGGATGCAATTCGCACTGGCCACGAAGCTGAACGGCGTGGTGATGACCTCATCGCCCGGCTTGATGCCGGCCGCGATCATGCAGGCGTGCAAACCGCACGTGCCGCTGCTGACCGCGATCGCGTGCTGCCGGCCGGTGATGGCCGCCACCTTGTTCTCGAACTCCACCACCTTCGGCCCGATCGACAGCGTGCCGCTTTGCATCACGTCGACAACGGCGTCGATTTCCTTCTGGGTAATGTCCGGTGCGGAGAGCGGAATGTGCATAGGCGGGAATCTTAGAAAAGGGTTACGAAAAGAGTAGCCACCAATCTTCACGAATCGGCACGAATAGGGGAAGAACTTTAGGCGTCTTCGTAGGGGCGACATATATGTCGCCCGTCCCCGACTAGCACAATCCGGCTCCACGGGCGACATACATGTCGCCCCTACGAAGAGCTGCCCTCAATGCCACGTGGTCGAAAAGACCGGCGCCGGATACCGCGAGACGAACGTGCCGCTGTTGATGCTGACGGTCGCCAGTGCGATGGCCACGATGGCCCACGCCGCCGCCCGCGATCTGTCGGCGATGCGGTCGACCATCATCCCGAACAGGATCGCCAGCAGCGGCCACATCTGGATGAGGTAGGTGGCCTTGGTCGTGTCGGTGTCCGCCGTGGTGCTGTAGTGGTGGACGAACCAGGCGTAGCCGATCACCGTGCCGAGGATCATCACCGTCACCAGCAGCAAGGCGGCACCGGCGAGATTTCCGCTGGGCGCCGAGGTGCGGGCGCGGGCGAGGGCGAAGGGAATTGCACCCAGCATCAGGATCGTCAGCGGCAGCGAGGCTTTCAGGACGAATGACACGTACGGGCGGATCGCTACCGCGTTGTGGACGTACTGGCCGGCCCGTATGCCCTGCGACAGCTGCAGACCGTCAACGTATAGACCATTTTTGCGCTGCCCTTCGACGAGCCAGTACATCCAGTAATCGCCGAAGGTGTCGGCGTACAAAATATCCAGCGGCCGGGTGGCGAGTTCTTCGCGGAATGGCATTCGCGCCGCCCGCAACGGGTGGAATGACCAGGAGAGCTGCGTCGGCTTCGCTTCGCGGTTGAAGGCCGTTACTGAGCCGTAGCGGGCGAGGAGTGTCAGGTAGAACGGGGCGGCGATGATTACGACAGTCGCGGCGGTCGCCACCGCAGTTTTCAAATCGATTCGCCTGAGAATGACCATCACCGCCGCCCAAACCGCGACCGACATCAGCGCCAGCACGCCCCACTGCCGCGTGAGCGCCACCAATCCCCAGACAGCGCCCGCGAGAACCGCTTGGCCGATCGTCGCCTTTCGATCGACGAGCCGCAGGCTGAGCAGGATCCCGACAACGATCAGTGCGCACAGCAGCGCCTCCGGCCGAATCAGCGCGAACGACCGCCAGAACACCGATGCTGCGCCCAGCGAAAGGAGCGTGGCGATTTGTGCCAGCGGGCGCAGCTGGCACTGCTGCATCAGTCGGCGCAGGCCGAACATCAGCACGACTGCGTAGACGATCTGCACCGTCTGCCAGCCACGCAATGTTGCCGGCTCGAGGCACCCGAGCCGCGACAGCAGCGCCGCTGGCCAGTACGCCAGCGGTGGGGAAAAGAATTCGTGCGAATCCGCCGGCGTCGGCAGTCGGCCGGTGCCGAGGGTCTGGGCGTAGCGCGTGTGGGCCACCAGGTCGTAATCAATGAACGGCTCGTGCCGCAGGATGTTGAAGACCAGCAGCCCCAGCATCAAGCCGATCAGTGCCGGTGGAGCAGACTCAGGCCGAAGGATGTGTCGCAGACGCGACGGGCGAATCATCCGCACAAGGTAATGACGCGGCGGCGGCGATCAATCGCGGTGCCTCGACAACAACCCGGCCGTACCCGACAATCGCCGCGTGAGCGAAGCAAGCCGTCCCGCCAAATCCAAGCGCAGCCGTCGTGAGTTTCGGCGGGCGTGCAGTTTTCTGTGGCCGTACCGTACGGAAGTCGTGATTTCAGTGGTTTCGGCCTTCCTGTCGGGGCTGATTTTCACGATCGGGCTGTCGGCGATGTTCCCGATCATCACCGTGCTGCTCGATAAGCAGACGCTGCCGGAATATTTCCATTCGATGGCCGTCGCCGCCGAGGCCAAGGCCGCGGCGTCGGGCAAGATGTTCAGCAACGCGGGCATCTACCACTTCCTTGAAAACGCCAGCAGCCACATCCCGCAGAAGCCCGTCTGGACCATCGCGTTCATGTTCGGGCTGATCCTCGCCCTGGCGATGGTCGGCAACGTCTTTCGCTTCTGCCACGAATATCTGAGCGACAAGAGCGCGATCAACGCGATCAACGACATCCGCATCCGCCTGTACGACCACATTCTGCACCTGCCGGTACCCTACTTCGGGCAGCACGGGACCAGCGACGTGACCTCGCGCCTCGTCAGCGACGCGCAGAATTTGCAGGACGGCTTTAAGAACGTCCTCGGCCCCGCGGTGGCCGAGCCGATCAAGGCGGTGCTGGCTTTGTGCGTCGCCGCGATCATCGACTGGCGGCTGACGCTGTTCATCATCGTCTTCGCCCCCCTGATGGCGGCGATGATCAAGAAATTCGGCAAAAAGGTCCGCCGGGCCAGCCGCTCGGCGCTGCAGAGCAGCTCGACGATGCTCGGACAGATCGAAGGGACGCTCGTCGGCATCCGAGTCGTGAAAAGTGCGACCAGCGAGCGCTTCGAACGCCGCCGGTACGGGCGGATCATGGAGTCGCTGCACCACGATCACCTGAAGATGGCGCTGTACGAGGCCTACGCCACGCCGACGCTCGAGACGCTCGGCATGTGCGCCGTCGGCTGCGTGCTGATCGTCGCGTCGTACGAAATCTTCGAACTCCACACGCTCAGCCGCAACGGCTTCCTGTTGCTGCTGGCGTGTCTGGTCAGCATCGGCGAATCGCTGCGGAAGACGACCAAGCTCAACACCGTGCTGCAGAAGTCCAACGCGGCGGCCGCCCGTATTTTCGAACTGCTCGATACGCCGATCGAACGCCCCGACCGCGGCGGTCCGATCCGCCGGCTGAAGCGGTTGCGCGGGCTCGATCGCGAGATCACGTTCGAGAAAATCCGCTTCATGTACCCGGGCACGCAGCACATGGCGATCGACGACGTCACCCTCACGGTGCGTAAGGGCCAAAGCGTCGCCATCGTCGGGCGGAACGGCAGCGGCAAGACGACGCTGCTGTCGCTCCTGCCGCGGTATTTCGAGCCGAACGAGGGGGCCGTGCTGGTCGACGGGCTGGACGTCCGCCAATGCACGCTCAAGAGCCTGCGGCAGCAGATCGCGATCGTGACGCAGGATCCGGTCATCTTCCCCGGCACCATCGCCGAGAACATCGCCTACGGCCACCCGTCGATGCCGCTGCTGAACAGCGACCCGACGTCGAAGCCGGCCGTCGAACTGCGGGCGACTATCGAAGCCGCCGCCCGCGAGGCGTTCGCGCACGAGTTCATCCTGCAAAAGCCCCTCGGCTACGACACGCGCCTCGAAGGCCTCGGCTCCCAGCTCAGCGGCGGACAGAAACAGCGCATCAACATCGCCCGCGCCATCCTCCGCAATGCCCCGATCCTGATCCTCGACGAAGCCATGAGCCAGGTCGACGCCGAGAGCGAACACCTGATCCAGAAGGCGATCGACAAGCTGATGAAGGAGCGAACGACCTTCGTCATCGCCCACCGCTTCAGCACGATCACCTCGGCCGACAGCATTGTGGTGATGGAGCAGGGCCGGATCGTCGGCCAGGGGAAGCACGAGGAACTGATGCAGAACAACGCCGTCTACAACAGCCTGTACGAGCGGCAGCTCATGCCGGCGTAGGGATCGGGGGACGGCGTCAGAAAGAAGCGGCAGGGACTGCCGCCCTCCAGTCGCCGCGACTGGGTGCCAAGGACAAGTACTCTTGTCCTTGGCACCCTCCTCAGATCGCTACAACAAGTGCTGTGTGTTGCTCCAGGGCGAAAAAACTGCGGGTTGGGCGGCAAAACCCCGGGGTTTCGTCCACGCGAAACGTCCCGATCGCAACAAAAAAGACGACGGGCGTCGAGTCTGTTCCCTTCGACGCCCGCCGCGTTCAAGAAGCCTGGGGTGTGGTTTACTTGTTCGTATTGATCCCCAGCTTCTGATACAGGTCGCAGTGGCCGGTCAGCCCGCGGTAGACGAGTCCGCCGCCCAGGGCCAGCATCGCCCAGCCGATCGGGCCTTTCACCTTCGCCAGGCCCAGGCCCAACAGGGCCGCCCCGCCGACGAGGGAAACGTCTTGCTCGACGTGGCCGATGTTGCGACGCGGGCTGCTGTGGGTGGCCGTCAGGTCGACATTCCGCACCGCCTGCTTCATTTGCGCTAAACCGTTGTGTGTCATGACATGCTCCTTTGTCTCCCAATAATATTTCGCTAAACGCCTCAGGGAGGGGATGAAATATGTTTCGTAAAAACCTCATTCGCGGTTAAACTGCCGCACCGGCATCTCGGGCCGGCCAAAGAAGTTGTCCTCTGGAGGGTGGCGTTGAAACTCGAAAGTCTTGAAGCCCGTCAGCTGCTGACGGGTACGTTGTCGGGAACCGTTTACTACGATGCGGATGGCTCGAAGAACCAGGACCCGCGCGAGCCGGGCCTGTCGGGCTGGACCGTTTACCTCGACAAGAACGCCAACGGCAAGTTCGACGGGAATGAGCCTACCGCCGTCACCGACCGCGTCGGGCGATACAGCTTTCGCAAGCTGGTCGCCGGCGATTACCTGGTCGGCGTCGTCAACGGCAACAAAAAGTACATCCAGACCAGCCCCGGCGCGAACGGCGCCGTGCGCGGCCAGTTCCACATCAAGCTCAATATCCGCACCGGGATGAACAACATCGAGCGCCGCGCGTTCGTCGACGCCGCCCAGAAGTGGGAATCGATCATCCAGAGCCTGCCCAACACCAGCGACACGCGGGCCACGAACAACGTGCTCACCATCGACGCCGCCGTGCAGAAGATCGACGGCGTGGACGGCATCCTCGGCGAGGCCCTGCCGACGGCCTTCCGTCGCGACGACCTGCTGCCCTTCAAAGGCAGCATGATGTTCGACGGGGCCGACCTGCAATCGATGATCGTCGACGGAACGCTCCAATCGGTCATCCTCCACGAAATGGGCCACGTCCTCGGCTTCGGCTCGATCTGGGATTACAAGGGCCTGCTCTCCAGCACGCACAACCACAAGCCCAAATTCACCGGCGCCACCGCCACGGCCGAATACGAACAGCTGTTCGGGGTGGACACCGGCTACGTTCCGGTCGACGGCACCAGCGGCGGCGGCACGGCCTTCGCGCACTGGAACGAAGACATCCTTGGCGAAGAACTGATGACCGGCTTCGTCAACGGCGCCACGGTGATTCCGCTCAGCCGTATCACCGTCGGCCAGTTCCAGGACCTCGGCTACAGCGTCAACATGAACGCCGCCGACGACTGGAACGCCAAGCGGCACCGCACGATCTTCACCACCCCGCTCGACATCGGCGGCAAGGCGAACGAGTACAAGGTGACCGTCACCAACAACTTCACGGCGGCCGAGGTGTCGTTCGGCTACCGCCCGGAGACGCCGCCGAAGGTGCGCTTCGGCATCACCACCGCCACCGGCCAGGCGGGCAAGCCGGTGACGCTGCAGTCGATCGTCACCGATGAACAGAATGACGCTATCACCGGCGTGACGTTTTACGAAGAATCCAACGGCACCCCCGGCCTGCAGACCGGTCGGGGCGGCGACACCTACGTCGCCCGCCGGCCCCTGCCCAGCCGCGGCAAGTACAGCTCGACCGCCCCCAGCATGGTCGGCCTGAACACCTACTACGCCGTGGCCCAGGACGACGTCGGCTTCTCGTCGACCAAGGTCGCCACGATCACCCTGCCGCCAACCGCAAGACGGATCGTCACCGCCGCCTACAAATCGCCGGCCGCCGCCGTGCCGCTGTTCAACAGCAGCAGCCTGGTGCAGCAGCTCGATCTGACGTCGACCAGCAGCGTAACGCTGTAAGCGCGGATTTCCCGCCGCACTCGAGATCACTCTCTTATCCCTCCCCTCCGGGGGAGGGATAAGAAGCGCCACGTCTTCGGCGATTGAGCACGCGGAATCAATTGCACTACCGCCGTCCGAACGTCGGTTGGTATACTGCCGCGATGCAGCATCGTACGACCGCCGTTTCGAACGCCGTGAAGCTGGTTTCCGCGTGCCTGATAGTCGCGGGCCTGTACGGGTGCGGGGCCGACGGCACCACCCCGCCGACGCCGCAGGCCTCGGCCCAGCAGACGCTCCAGCCGGCCACACCGGCGAAGGCGACCGCCCAGAACGCCAACGCACCCGCCGCGGCGCTTCCCTCGGCGATGAACAACGCCGGCCCCGTCATGCCCGAGGGGGCCAAGTACACGATCATCTGCACCGCCTTCGGCGGCGCCGGCCACGTCGCCGAGGCCAAGGCCGCCAAGGACAAGCTCATCGCAAAGACCGGCCGAAACGAGTTTTACGTCATCCACGAGGAGAACCTCAGCACGCTCTACTTCGGCTACTACAAGGCGATCCTCCGCGCCGAGAACCCGGCCGAGGCCAAGCGGTGCGACGAGGACATCGCCTTCGTCCGCTCTCTGACCGACAGCAGCGGGCGCAAGCTGTTCCCCCGCAGTCTGAAGGAAGTGCTGCCGGTCCCCGACCCGGCCGCCCCGCCGGAATACGACCTGGCGAAGATCGACCGCGATAAATCGCCCGACGATCCCGCCCGCCGCTACTGGTCGCTGGCCATCGCCGCTTACACGGTAGACGCCCAGCCGACCGGCATCGACGCCGGCAAGAGCCGCAAGCAACTGGCCGTCGAAACCGTGCTGGCGGCCCGCAAACAGGGGATCGAGGCGTATTACTACAACGGCGAGAACGTCAGCACCGTCTGCATCGGCGCCTGGCCGCGCAGCGCCGTCGCCGAGCAGCAGGCCGGCGCGGTCGATGCCAAGCACAATGGCGATTCCGATCAGGCGATCGTCCTCTCTACCGTGCCTCTGCCCCCTGGAATGACAGAGCAATTAGAGAACAGCGGCCGAAATGTGAAGGTCTTCCAGCCCAAGATCAACGTGACCGACCCGTCACTGCTCAATGCCATGAAGGCGTATCCGCAGTATTACGTCAACGGCGCCCCGCAGAACAACCGCATGAACGACCCGGCCACCGGCCAAAGCGTGGTGAAGCCGCAGCCGACGTTCCTGGTCGAAATCCCGCGCCTGCAACCGTCGGCGATCAGCGCCTCGGAGAACGAAAACGCCGCCCCGACCCAGGACAACAGCGGCCCATCGAACCTGGTCAACCCCCTCGGCCCCGGCAGCGGCAGCGGGCGGTTGCGGTCACTGTCGCACTAATCCGCCCATTTTTCGGCCGACAAAGCGGGACGGCGGCGGTAGGATCGTCGGGAGCGTCGGCACGATTGCTGGCGCAGACTTCGTAGGGCACGCAATAGAACCTTGCGCATCAAAAAGAAAGTTAAGCCACAGAGATCACTGAGAACACAGAGAGAATCTCGAAGCAGCAGTTGTTCTTCTCTGTGTTCTCAGTGATCCCTGTGGCTTATTCTATCTTGCTTTCAGAAAACGATTTTTCGCGCGAAGCGACGCTTCGAGATGCGCAAGCTTCAATAGCGTGCCCAACAAAAGCTTCGCGGTTCTGAACCGATCGGTTCGTGAATCGCTTCGATCGAAGCCCCCTGACGCTCAATGCCCTCACCCAGCCTCTCCCACAGGGAGAGGAGCCAGACCTCGTCGCTTCGCGACATCGGTGAAAAGCTCTTTGACAATTGAAGACCAGCTCAAAAGCCCGGAACTTTGCCGGGACCCATGCCACAGGCACGGGCTTTGGGGAGCGTTTAAGAAGGACGGACAGCGCAAAACGTGATTTGAAAAAACAAACCCAATTCCGCTGCAACCGCTTCCCCAACCATGACTTCCAACAACGCAACCTACCAAAAACGAACAACCCCGAGCCACTGGCTCAGGGTCGTTCGCTGGTATGGTTGAATGCGATTTACGGGGAAACCCGAATCGAAACAGGGCACCGATTTAGGCGTTCGCCAGTTCCGGTTCCTTGGCGGCTTCCTTCTTGACAATCTTCTTGTCGGCCAGACGCGTGGCCTTGCCGACGCGTTCGCGGAGGTAGAACAGCTTGGCACGGCGGACGACGCCGCTGCGCTTCACGACGATCTTTTCGATCAGCGGGCTGTTGGCGGGGAAAATACGCTCGACGCCCTCGTTGGCGACGATGCGGCGGACGGTGAACATCTTGTTCATCCCGCGGCCCTGAACGGCCAGAACCGTGCCGGAGAAAATCTGGATGCGGTGTTTGTCGCCTTCGACGATCTTGCAGTGCACGTCAACGGTGTCGCCGACGCCGAACTGAACGGGCTTTTCTTTCAGGCTCGAGGCTTCGACGAGGTCAAGGTACTTGTTACGCATCACAGGCTCCAGTTTCTAAAATCCTCGGTCGCGGCTTTCGCCACGGTCGGGGGG